>JAESGY010000119.1_pt1 | contig 67820 bp, 62 predicted proteins | sample 9269841 | NCBI WGS metagenome assembly JAESGY01 (sample SAMN17022865, study PRJNA683097) | algae metagenome | isolation source: Spirirestis rafaelensis WJT71-NPBG6 and co-occurring heterotrophs from... | place: USA: Pinto Wells, Joshua Tree National Park, Colorado Desert, CA | collected 2006-08-15 | reverse complement strand
CACACAGCTCGATCGGGCATAAGACCCCGGTCGAGTTCATGAAATCCATCGGCGCCCCCAGCCGGCCGATGGGGTCATGAGGCCGGAAGTTCCGCTCGGCCGTGGTCCAGCGTTCGGGGCAGGTCCAAGAAGCCGGAAAACTCTAACCGCCGGTGGTCCAAACTTCGGGATCGGTTCACAATCCAGCGGACTCCAGCTCTGAGCGGAGGAAACTCAGGGCTCACGTCAGTCAGTAAGTACATACCGCGCGAGGATGAGAGCGCCGCAATCCATGAGGAGGGCAGTCCCTCTATCTTCGAAAGTAATGCGACTAAGCGTGCGAAGCCAGGAAAGGCGGGCTCCCCGAACGCCCTCGCAGGGATATTTTCCCCTCATCTCCACAAAGGGATGCCCCTCACCGGATTGAGTGGTGCTTGCTCTTAAGATTGTGTCATAGGATCTACGACATTCAACCAGGCCAAAACTGCAGCTGGCGGGGCCGGCTCATCTGAACGAGCATCAAAGATTGGTTGGCCGCGTAGTCGTATCTGACATACGGTAAAAGCTTCGGCTTCCGTTCGGCTATTATCAGTGAGGATGGCAGCGTCAGCTACCTTGATAGCTTGTGAGATTGCCTGCTGTGTCCGCGGAAAACGGGAGAGAAGTTTGGGAAGCTCCACGCCATGACCTCCCTTTGCTTTTCTCGTTGAAACGCGTCCGATGGAAAGCTGGACGCTTGATAAGCCCACAAAGAACAAAATGACGAAGTAACCTGCGTCCTGCATTTCCTTTATGAGATCAACCTTGGACTCGAACGTCCCGTCACCCCTATCTCTCCAGTGAGAGAATACGGTCTCCATAGCGAATGGAACTTTGTGGGCCATGGCCTGAGCTACGAATGCCTGTACACCCTGCTGGGCAACCTGCATCCAGCTTTCATTCGTATCTCGGAGTTGTGATGCCCACGACGGCAGGTGCTCCCCGGAGGCAACTTCGGGAAGGATCGACATCATCATACGATCTGCGTTCACAAGCGGGATCTGGATGGTATCAGCTAGACGCGCATACCACATTGTAGATTTGCCAGATCCATTGTGGCCCGCCAAGATAATTGCAGATGGCTTTCCTGATTCTTCCTGGGCTTGAGTAACTTGGTCGACAGCTTCTGATAAAGAAGGCATCAGACGATCTTGAACGTGTTGCCTTCAAAGTAACCGTGCTCTGTCTTTCCATCGAGCACCCGGATAAGGCGCTCAGGATGCTCAGGATCAGCATGATATAGCGGAACGCCTTGAGCAGGCTTTAGTGTTACTCCTGGTCTGACCAGTTCGCCCTTTAATTTCCGGACAGCGGTTCGGCCAAACTCGACGTTGCGCTCTAGCTCTGCGCTACCGAGGGTATACCCACGTACAACAACAGAACCGAACTTTACGGTCCTAGGATTACCTTCCAGCAGGCCAGAAGAGTTGCCGCCGATCAGCATCGTTTGGTCGGCAATTTTGCGTCCACGTCTCACCTGACCAAAACGGATGCGCTTCGTATTTGATACAGTTGCCATAGGAACATTCTATCCGTTGTTGCTGCCCAAGAGCAAGATAGCCTGTGTCAGGGTAACGCATACTCACCCAAAAGTTTCAACATATTTGGCATATGGGAAGTAGCTCACTGGCCTCTATGGCTTAGATAGGTGCTCTAGCGCAGCATACAAGATATTATACAATGTAACCGTCAGCGTAACCACGTTGTCTCCCCTGGCCTAGATCATAGTCCGCAAAACCTATGCTGGATCAGCAAGATACGAGATGGCAGACCCTATTAAAGGATCCTTGGCGCGGAGTTTCAAACAAACGGATATCAAACCTCCATGCAATCTAGGCGCAGTGAGGGTTCCCAACCTGCGCAATTAACTGCACCTACAACGTGTTCAATCTCTCCATCCCTATGATTTCATTAGTGAGTCTCGGTCTCTCAATGCTGGGTCAGCAGGGCCTAAAGATCGTGTGCTTCCCTGGTGTTTCCCCGGGCATCATAGCCCAGCAAGGCAGAGCGTTAATCAAGATAAAGCCAAACATTTTCAAGGAGATAGTGGTGGAGCTGAGGGGATTCGAACCCCTGACCTCTGCAGTGCGATTGCAGCGCTCTCCCATCTGAGCTACAGCCCCGGTCGATTGAATCGAGCCAAGTGGCGCAAGTTTTAAGGCTCCCGGCTTTGGTCTGTCAATCGGCCGGAGGAGGGGGCTGCGGAGCCTCGGGCCGGGATGGAGCGGGCTTGTGAAACGGTTATGGGTTGTTCAGCCCCGCTTCAATCGTTACATGAGCAACGCCGATCCCTGACAGGTTTCCCATGCGCGCGCTCCTCAACGTTATTCTGCTGGCTCTGCAGCTCTACACCTACCTCATCATCGCCTCGGCGATCCTGAGCTGGCTCGTCGCCTTCAACGTGGTCAACACCCGCAACGATTTCGTCCGCTCGATCTGGAACTTCCTCGATGCGGTAACCCAGCCGGTGCTGCGGCCGATCCGGAACATCCTGCCCAATCTCGGCGGTGTCGACATCTCGCCCATCATTCTGATCCTGCTGATCATTTTCATCCAGAACCTGATCATCGACTACCTGATGCCGATCGCCTTCTAAGGCGGCGAAGCTATGCCCTGGCGCATCCGGCCCGATGGCCTCGAGGTCCGGGTGCGCGTGACGCCCAAGGGAGGGCGGGACGCCATCGACTGGATCGAGACCCTGTCGGACGGCCGGCCGGTGCTGAAGGTCCGGGTCAGGGCGGCGCCGGAGGACGGGGCGGCGAACGAGGGCGTCCGGCGGCTCATCGCCAAGACCTTGCGGCTCCCGGCCTTTGCGGTGAGCCTGGAGGCCGGCGCCACCGCCCGGCTGAAGACATTTGTGATTTCAGGCGAGGGAGACATGCTGGCCGAAGCCCTTGCTACCGTGACAGGACGGGAGAGCCCATGAGCGCCACGATCATCGACGGAAAAGCCTATGCGGAAGGCCTGCGCGGACGCATCGCCGGGGCCGTGAAGACTCTGGCCGGTCAGGGCGTCACGCCAGGACTTGCGGTGGTGATCGTCGGCGAGGATCCGGCAAGCCAGATCTACGTGAAGAACAAGGCGCGCCAGACCGTCGAGGTGGGCATGCGCTCCTTCGAGCATGTGCTGCCCGCCTCCACGTCTCAAGCCGAGCTTCTCGATCTCGTCGCCCGGCTCAATGCCGATCCGGCGGTGGACGGGATCCTAGTGCAGCTGCCTCTCCCTAAGCAGATCGACGCCCAGAAGGTGATCGAGGCCATCGACCCGGGAAAAGACGTGGACGGCTTCCACCCCATCAATGCCGGGCGCCTGATGACCGGCGTGCCCGGCCTCGTCTCCTGCACGCCCTTGGGCTGCCTGCTGCTGGCGCAGTCTATGCGGCGCGATCTCGCCGGTCTCAACGCCGTGGTGGTCGGGCGCTCCAACATCGTCGGCAAGCCCATGGCGCAACTGCTCATCACCCAGAGCTGCACGGTGACGGTGGCCCACTCCAGGACCCGTGACCTGCCGGAGGTGTGCCGCAGCGCGGACATTCTCGTCGCTGCCGTCGGCCGGCCCGAGATGGTGCGCGGTGACTGGATCAGGCCCGGCGCCATCGTGATCGATGTGGGCATCAACCGGGTGCCGAACCCCGCCGCCGGCGAGGGCAAGACTAAGGTTGTGGGCGACGTGGCCTACGCGGAGGCGGCCGCAGTCGCCTCCGCCATCACGCCGGTTCCCGGTGGCGTCGGCCCCATGACCATCGCGTGCCTGCTGCGCAACACGCTGGAGGCAGCCTGCCTCCGGCGCGGGCTCACCATGCCGGCGGTGGATTTTGCTGCCTAAGCAGACTGTCCATGGGATCCCCAGGCAGCAGGATGAAGCCGAACTCTCCTCCCCCTTTTGGAAGAAGTTGGAGGTGTGAGCGAAAGCCTATGACGGTCAGGCGCCGGCACCCCCACCCCGGCCGCTGCCGCGGCCACCCCTCCCCACAAGGGGGAGGGGAAACATGCGCCTTTGCAACTGATCAGTTCGCCGCGAAGCAGTAGAACAGGCCCGCGCCGCCGGTGCCGCGCAGGGCGTCCTGGCTGCATCCGCCGCGGGTCGCATGCGACGAGTTCCAGGACTTGGCCGGCGGCGACTCGTCGAGCCCCTGGCGGTCGTGGTGGCCCGTCATGGCCGCGCCGTCCGTGCCGCTCTTCGTCCAGTTGCCGCAGGTCATGTCCTGATTGCCCGCAAACGCCGTGCCGTCGGGCTGCGATCCGGTGAGGATGTCGTGCTGGTTCGGCTGGTCGCCGCGGCCCTTCACCAATTCGCCCTTCTCGGTGAGCGCCGTCTGCTTGGTGATGTTGTTGTTGGCGCTGTGCAGGTCCGCCACGTCCTTGGCGATCACGGTTCCCTTGGCGTTCTGCCATGGCCCGCGGCCGATGCGGTCCTTGGCGTTGACGGCGTTCGCACCTTGGGTCGAGAGATAGGCGCGCCACATCTTGCCGCGAATGCCGGCGGCTTCGGCAAGGGTCTCGCAATGCCGGTCCGCGCCGTCCAGGCCGCCGAGATCGGCACCCTTGCCGGATCCCACGCTGGTGACGAAGAAGGTGGTGTCGCTTGAAGCCGTCTGAGCCTGGGCGAGGCCGGGGGAGGCCAGGGTCAGAAGGCCGACGAGGCCGATGAGCGATATGCCGTCCGTTCCACGCATTGTTTCCTCCGAAAGGGTTGCAGCCCCCGTTCAAGACTGACAGTTCCCAGGCGACAATCATCCCCTCTTCACGGGAATTTGAGGCACAGATACCGGCAATTTGTTGCCGCTCATGCAGCGCCCTGCCGCAAATGCTCCACCAGCTGCCGCGCCGAAGCTGGCAGGTCTTTGAAAGAGCGGATACAGAGGGTCAGATCGCGGGCGGCCCAGGGGTCGTCCAGGTCGACCATCCCGATCGCCATGGTGCGGGCGGCGCGTCGGGCGGTGGTTTCGGGCACGATGCCGAGGCCGACGCCCGCCTCGACCATGCGGCAGACCGCATCGAAGCTGCGCAGCTGCACGCGCAGGCGAATGGGCTTGCCGGTGCGGCTGGCCTTGCCGGCCAGGAAGCGCTGGAGGGCGCTCGCCCGGTCGAGGCCGACGAAATCATGCTCCAGCACCTCCGTGAAGGAGATGCCCGGCCGGGAGGCCAGCACGTGATCCTGCGGCACCACCAGCACGAAGCGGTCGCTGCGGAACGGATAGGTCTCGAGCTGTCCGGTATCGACGGTGCCGGCCACGATGCCGATGTCGCCCACGCCCTCCGCGATTAGCCCGACGATCTCGTCGCTGAGGCGCTCCTCCAGGTCGATGGAGACCTGGGGGTGCCCGGCGAGAAAGGCGCTCAGCGCCTCGGGCAGGAACTCGGTCAGGGCATTGGTGTTGGAGAGGATCCGGATCTGGCCCGTCAGGCCGCCGGTATAGGAGCCGAGATCCTCCCGCAGGCGCTCGGCCTGGGCGAGCAGAGTGCGTGCGTGCTGGAGCAGGGTCCGGCCGGCGGGCGTCGGGGTGACGCCGGCCCGGGTGCGCAGGAGGAGGGGAGCCCCAAGGGACTTTTCCATATTGCGGATGCGGGTGCTGGCAGCCGCCAGCGCCAGATGGGCTCGTTCCGCCCCATGGGTGATGCTCCCGGCCTCCACCACGTGCCGGAAGAGGCTCAGGTCAGTCAGGTCGAATTGCATAGGTTCCCTTCGTCATTGGCGAAGGCAGATAAGAATTATTAAAGATTGCACTCTATGGGCGCTTGAGCAATCTTCGCGGCTGACGAAGTGTGCGCCTGTGTCACCGGATTGGGCGGAAGGCGCATTGCGGTGCCGCCGCGCATCTTATACGAACCGTTCTAGACGACGCGCGAGCCCGTCGCCGATCAGGAGTGAACACCATGGCTGAGGCGAAAGTGGCCCCGAGGCCCCTGTCCCCGCATCTTCAGATTTACCGGTGGAGCTGGACGATGGCGATGTCCGTCGCCCACCGCATCACCGGCGTTGCCCTCTATGGCGGCATTGCGCTCTTCGCGGTCTGGCTCGTGGCCCTGGCCTCCGGGCCCGACGCCTTCGACACCGTGCAGTGGTTCTTCGGCTCGCCGGTCGGGTACTTGGTCCTGTTCGGCTACACCTGGATCCTCATGCACCACATGCTGGGCGGCGTGCGCCACCTCGTGTGGGATTTCGGCCATGGCATGGAAGCGGCTCAGCGCATCAACATGGCCCGCTTCACCCTTATCGGCTCGGTCGCGCTCACGCTGGCGATCTGGGTCGTGGCCTTCATCGCGTTCTAAGGAGACCGGACCATGGCCGACAACAGGGCTGACACCCGCGTTTCCATGCGCACCCCGCTCGCCCGCGTGAAGGGCCTCGGCGCCTCCGGGCACGGCGTCGAGCATTGGTGGATCCACCGCATGACGGCGGTGTCGAACGTGCCCCTCATCATCGCCTTCGTGATCATCGTGGCGGCGCTCGCGGCCTCGCCGTCCTATCAGGACGCGATCGGCATCATCTCGCATCCGCTCGTCGCGATCATCCTGCTCCTCGCGGTGATCTCGGTGGTGAACCACATGCGGCTCGGCATGCAGATCATCATCGAGGATTACGTGCACGACAAAGGCCTCAAGATCGCGGCCGTCATCGCGAACAACTTCTACGCCGTGATCATTGGAGTGGCCTGCCTCTACGCCATTCTCAAGGTCAGCCTCGGCCGCATCCTGGTTTAAGGACAACACACATGGCTCAAGCAACGAACGGCGCAGCCATCAACGGCAAGGCCTACACCATCATCGACCACACCTTCGACGTGGTGGTCGTGGGCGCGGGCGGCGCGGGTCTTCGCGCTACCGTCGGCTGCTCGCAGGCCGGCCTTCGCACCGCCTGCATCACCAAGGTGTTTCCCACGCGCTCACACACGGTCGCGGCGCAGGGCGGCATCTCGGCTTCGCTCGGCAACATGGGGCCGGACGACTGGCGCTGGCACATGTACGACACCGTGAAGGGCTCGGACTGGCTCGGCGACCAGGATGCCATCGAGTATCTCGTGCGCAACGCGCCCGCGGCCGTCTATGAGCTGGAGCACTGGGGCGTGCCCTTCTCCCGTACGGCCGAGGGCAAGATCTATCAGCGTCCTTTCGGCGGCATGACCACCGAGTTCGGCAAGGGCACGGCGCAGCGCACCTGTGCTGCCGCCGACCGCACAGGCCACGCGATCCTGCACACGCTCTACGGGCAGGCGGTGCGCAACCAGACCAACTTCTTCATCGAGTATTTCGCCCTCGACCTGATGATGGATTCCGACGGCCGCTGCATCGGCGTCGTGGCCCTCAACCAGTCCACCGGCGAGATCCACCGCTTCCGCGCCCACATGACGATCCTGGCGACCGGCGGCTACGGACGCGCCTATTTCTCGGCGACCTCGGCGCACACCTGCACGGGCGACGGCAACGCCATGGTGCTGCGCGCCGGCCTGCCGCTGCAGGACATGGAGTTTGTGCAGTTCCACCCCACCGGCATCTACGGCTCGGGCTGCCTCATCACCGAGGGGGCGCGGGGCGAAGGCGGGTATCTCACGAACTCGGAAGGCGAGCGCTTCATGGAGCGCTATGCGCCCTCCGCCAAGGACCTTGCCTCCCGTGACGTGGTCTCGCGCGCGATGACCATGGAGATCCGCGCCGGGCGCGGCGTGGGCAAGAACAAGGACCACATCTACCTGCACCTCGACCACCTCGACCCGAAGATCCTGCACGAGCGCCTGCCCGGCATCTCGGAGAGCGCCAAGATATTCGCCGGTGTAGACGTCACCAAGGAGCCGATCCCGGTCCTGCCGACCGTCCACTACAACATGGGCGGCATCCCGACGAACTATCACGGCGAAGTGCTGACGCTCAAAAACGGCAACCCGGACACGGTGGTGCCGGGCCTGATGGCGCTCGGCGAAGCGGCCTGCGTGTCCGTGCACGGCGCGAACCGCCTGGGCTCCAACTCGCTCATCGACCTCGTGGTGTTCGGCCGCGCGGCGGGCCTGCGCTGCGCCGAGATCCTGGAGCCGAACGCCCGCCACACGGACCTGCCGAAGAGCGCCGACGAGCTCGCGCTCTCGCGCCTCGACAAGTTCCGCTATGCCAACGGCTCGACCTCGACGGCGGAGCTGCGCCTCCAGATGCAGAAGACCATGCAGAACAACTGCGCGGTGTTCCGCACGGGCGAGGTGCTGGAAGAGGGCAGGCAGCTCATCCACCAGGTCTGGAACGCCGCCGCCGACGTGAAGGTCACGGACCGCTCGCTGATCTGGAACACCGATCTCCTCGAGACGCTGGAGTTCGACAACCTGATCGGCCAGGCGGTCGTCACCATGGAGGGCGCGGCCAATCGTCAGGAATCCCGCGGCGCGCATGCCCGCGAGGACTTCTCCGAGCGCGACGACAAGAACTGGATGAAGCATACGCTCGCGTGGCTCGACGACACCTCCCACAAGGTGACCCTCGATTACCGCCCGGTGCACACCTACACCATGTCGAACGACATCCAGTACATCGAGCCGAAGGCTCGCGTGTACTAAGGAAGACGAAAAACGATGGCTCAGTTCACGCTTCCCAAGAACTCCCAGTACACCGAAGGCAAGACCTGGCCGAAGCCGGCCAATGAGGCGAACCTTCAGGCGTTCCGCATCTATCGCTGGAACCCGGATGACGGCGCCAATCCGCGCATCGACACCTTTTATGTCGACCGCGATGATTGCGGCCCGATGGTTCTCGACGCGCTGCTGTGGATCAAGAACAACGTCGATTCTACGCTGGTCTTCCGCCGCTCCTGCCGCGAGGGCATCTGTGGCTCCTGCTCCATGAACATCATGGGCAAGAACACGTTGGCCTGCACCCTCGGCATCGACGATTGCGACAGCGACACCATCAAAATCTATCCGTTGCCGCACATGCCGGTGCTGAAGGATCTGGTGCCGGATCTTACGAGCTTCTTTGCCCAGCACGCGGCCATTGAGCCCTGGCTGCAGACGCAGACGGCGGAGCCCGAGACCGAGTGGCGCCAGACCCCGGAGGAGCGCTCCAAGCTCGACGGCCTCTACGAGTGCATTCTCTGCGCCTGCTGCACCACCTCGTGCCCGAGCTACTGGTGGAACGGCGACCGGTTCCTCGGTCCCGCAGCTCTGCTCCAGGCCTATCGCTGGCTGATCGACAGCCGCGACGAGTCCACCGGCGAGCGCCTCGACAACCTGCATGACCCGTTCCGGCTCTATCGCTGCCACACGATCATGAACTGCGCGAACACCTGCCCGAAGGGCCTGAACCCGGCGAAGGCCATCGCCGAGATCAAGAAGATGATGATCGCGCGCGCCGTTTGAGGCGTCCTCGCAACACTTTTATCAAAAGGCGCCTCCGGCGCCTTTTTTTATGGTCTGCGATCCCATATGTCGAAGCCGGAACAATGTTAGTCTAGGTTCATATTCCTCGAAGTACCCTGGGCTGAAGATCAAGCCGCCCCTGAATGGCGGCGCCGCACGAGAGGACCACGATGAAGACTTACCACTGTCTCGCGACGGCCGTGATGTGCTCCGCTCTGGCTCTCGGAGCATGCTCCTCGACCCGTCTGGGCGGCCCGCCGGTCCGCAGCGCGAATGCGGCCCCCATCGTTGAGGCGCCTCCCGTCGAGGCGGTGCCTTCCGGGCCGGTCGAGGCCACGCCGCTGCCGCCCGTAGCCGGCGCACCGCTTGCCTCCGACCCCATGGCACCCCCGGCCGGAGGCACGGACATCGCCGGCCTGCCGCCCGCTCCGCCTCCGCCGACCGTCTCGGCGCCCGCGCCCGCAGCGGCCCCGGCACCGTCGAGCCGCACCGCGATGGTCGGCAACTGGAGCGCCCAGACGTCAGGCGGCAGCTGCCGCATCCAGCTTTCCAGTTCGCCGGCGCTCGACCTCTACCGCGCCTCGGCCTCGGGCTGCTCCAACCAGGATCTGTCCCGGGTGAATGCCTGGGACTACCGTGACGGCGAGGTCTATCTCTACCAGACCGGCGGTGCCGTGGCAGCGCGCCTGCGCGGCTCGTCCGCCTCGCTGAGCGGCGTGCTGGCGAAGTCCGGCGCCCCGCTGTCGCTCTCGCGGTAAACGCAGATTTGCCCCTCCCCCTTGTGGGGAGGGGCTGGGGTGGGGGTGTTGGCGCCTGACCCTCATAGGCTATCGCTCACACCCCCACCTCCAACTCCTCCCCACAAGGGGAGGAGGGCTTCGGGTGCTGGACCTTGAGAATACGTGCATCCCGGCAAAACTCGTCTGAAGACGTTTGCGCTCAACGCCCCGGGGAGGTATCGATCATCCCGTGAACGATACCTCCTTCTCCTCGCCCCGCTCCATCACGGCCCGCTACAACGCCTTGGTCACATCCGGCGCCATCGAGCGCGATCCGGCGCAGATGGCGCTGCTCAAGCGGCTGGAGGCGCTGGCGGAAAGCCTTGCCAATCATCGCCTCGCCCGCAAGCCCAGCGCCCTGGGCTGGCTTTTCGGCAAGAAGAGCAAGGACCACACGCCGCCCAAGGGGCTCTATGTCTGGGGCTCGGTCGGGCGCGGCAAGACCATGCTCATGGACCTGTTCTTCGAGGCCCTGCCCGTGCGGCGCAAGCGGCGGGTTCATTTCCACGCCTTCATGTCGGACGTGCACGAGCGCATCCATGCCTATCGGCAGAAGCTAAAGGCCGGCGAGGTTTCGGGGGACGATCCCATCGCGCCCGTGGCGGAGACGCTGGCGAACGAGGCCTGGGTGCTCTGCTTCGACGAGTTCACCGTCACGGACATTGCCGATGCGATGATCCTCGGGCGCCTGTTCACGGCGCTCTTCGCCCATGGGGTCGTGGTGGTGGCGACCTCCAACGTGGAGCCGGACCGGCTCTATGAGGGCGGTCTCAACCGTTCGCTCTTCCTGCCGTTCATCGGGCTCCTGCAGGAGCGGATGGCGGTGGCGAAGCTCGAATCCCGCACCGATTTCCGGCTCGAAAAGCTCGCCGGCAGCCCGGTCTTCTACACCCCGGCCGATGAGCCCTCCCGCACGGCTCTGACCCGCGCTTTCAGGAGCCTCACGGGCCGGGAGCAGGGCAAACCCGTGACCCTGACCGTGAAGGGCCACCCGGTGGAGGTGCCGCAGGCGGCCGGCGGCGTGGCGCGCTTCTCCTTCGAGGACCTGTGCGCGAAGCCCCTGGGGGCTGCCGATTACTTGGCGGTGGCCGAGGCGTTCCACACGGTCATCCTAGAGAACATCCCCAGGATGACCTTCGAGCGGCGCAATGAGGCCAAGCGCTTCATCACGCTTATCGACGCCTTCTACGATGCCCATGTGAAGCTTCTCGCGTCGGCCGAGGCCGAAGTGCATGAGCTCTACCACGCCGATACCGGCCGCGAGGCCTTCGAGTTTGATCGCACCGTCTCGCGCCTCATCGAGATGCGCTCCGAGGAGTACCTGTCCCTGCCGCATGGCCGCTCGGGCTCGGCCGACAGGGGCCACTCGACGGGGCTTGCCGAGACATGAAGCGGCCGGTCGGCAGCCTGGGGAAGGGGGCTGACTCCGCCCCGGCCGACACCCGGCTCCTTGCTATCGCCGCCAGCCAGCTCCGGGAGTTCGGCCCCAAGCACATCACGGTCGTGGGCATCGCCGACGCGGCCGGCATGACCCACGCCAATGTCTACCGCTACTTCACCAACAAGGCCGCCCTCATCGATGCGGTCGCCGGCCAATGGCTGCGGGAGATGGAGGCGACGATTGCTGACATCGCGGATTCCCCCGATCCCGCCGACGACAAGCTCGAGCGCCTGATCCAGGCCTGGGCGCAAATCCACCGGGAACTCCTCAAGGAGGACCGCCACCTCTTCGATGTCTATTGCACGGCCACCGAGACCTCGCGTCCTCTCGTGCGCAAGCACCGGGCCCGCATGCGCCAGCTGATCGAGCGGGTGCTGGACGAAGGCATCGTCACCGGCAAGTTCGACCCCCGGGACCGGGAGAAGGCGCATGCCTTCATCAGCGATGCGGTCTACCGCTTCATCAATCCCCTGACGGTCCGTCTCGACGCGGAGGTGCCGCAGGACATCCTCGACCAGCGCCTTGCCACCATGATCCGGGTGGTGCTAAGGGCCCTGGCGAACGGCAGCGTATAGGGTCAGTTACAAATTTCAAAAATTGTAACAGGAATTTTCCCGGCGGTCCGGCTCAGTAAGCTCCTGTAAGTACGAAGTATTTCCTGATTGTTAAGCTTGAGAACACTTTTCCAGGATCCCAAAGCCTAGCCTGTTAACCTTTTGATCGCTTGATGGCTGCCCATTTCTGGTGTCATACAGCGCCACCTCAAAAAGGCTCATGCCAACAATCCAAGGACAGACCATGGCCCGGAAAAAGATCGCGCTCATCGGTGCAGGCCAGATCGGCGGAACGCTCGCCCATCTCGTCGGCTTGAAGGAACTCGGCGACGTCGTTCTCTTCGACATCGCGGAAGGCATTCCCCAGGGCAAAGGTCTCGATATCGCCGAATCCGCGCCGGTCGACGGGTTTGACGCCAAGTACAAGGGTGCGAACGACTACGCCGACATCGCAGGGGCCGACGTGATCATCGTCACCGCCGGCGTGCCGCGCAAGCCGGGCATGAGCCGCGACGACCTCATCGGCATCAACCTGAAGGTCATGGAAGCGGTCGGCAACGGCATCAAGCAGTACGCCCCGAACGCCTTCGTCATCTGCATCACCAACCCGCTCGACGCCATGGTGTGGGCGCTGCAGAAGTTCTCCGGCGTCGCTCCTGAGAAGATCGTCGGCATGGCCGGCGTGCTGGACTCCGCCCGCTTCCGCCACTTCCTGGCCGAGGAGTTCAACGTGTCGGTCGAGGACGTGACCGCCTTCGTGCTCGGCGGCCACGGCGACGACATGGTGCCGCTGGTGCGCTACTCCACCGTGGCCGGCGTCCCACTGCCCGACCTGGTGAAGATGGGCTGGACCAGCCAGGAGAAGCTCGACGCCATGGTCGAGCGCACCCGCAAGGGCGGCGGCGAGATCGTCAACCTGCTCAAGACCGGCTCCGCCTTCTATGCGCCAGCGGCTTCCGCCATTTCCATGGCCGAGAGCTACCTCAAGGACAAGAAGCGCGTCCTGCCCTGCGCGGCCTATCTCAACGGCCAGTACGGCGTGAAGGACATGTTCGTGGGCGTTCCGATCGTGATCGGCGAGAACGGCGTCGAGCGCATCGTCGAGGTCGAGTTCTCGTCCGATGAGAAGGCCATGTTCGAGAAGTCGGTGGCCTCCGTGCAGGGTCTGGTCGACGCCTGCAAGCAGATTAACTCGACCCTCGCTTAATTATTGCACGTTATGGCCGGCCCCGTGCCGGCCATCCACGTCTTCAACCGCTGCTGCGGAGAGAAACGAATGAACATCCATGAATATCAAGGCAAAGCGGTCCTGAAGGAGTTCGGCCTGCCCGTCTCCAACGGTGTCGCCATCTTCTCCGCCGATGAGGCCGAGGCTGCCGCCAAGCAACTCGGCGGTCCGCTCTGGGTCGTGAAGTCCCAGATCCACGCGGGCGGCCGCGGCAAGGGCAAGTTCAAGGAGCCGGAAGCCGGCGAGAAGGGCGGCGTTCGCCTTGCCAAGTCCGTGGACGAGGTGAAGCAGTTCGCCCAGCAGATGCTTGGCAAGACGCTGGTCACGATCCAGACCGGCGAGGCGGGCAAGCAGGTCAACCGCCTGTATATCGAGGACGGCTCCGACATCGAGAAGGAGTTCTACCTCTCCATGCTCGTCGACCGCGAAACCGGCCGCGTGGCCTTCGTCGTCTCCACCGAAGGCGGCATGGACATCGAGCAGGTGGCTCACGACACCCCTGAGAAGATCCTGACCTTCTCGGTCGATCCCGCGACCGGCGTGATGCCGCATCACGGCCGCACCGTCGCCAAGGCGCTGGGTCTTTCCGGCGCGCTCGCCAAGGAAGCCGAGGACGTGGTTGCCAAGCTCTACCGGGCCTTCATCGGGAAGGACATGGAGATGCTGGAGATCAACCCGCTCATCGTCACCAAGGACGGGCACCTGAAGTGCCTCGACGCCAAGATCTCCTTCGACGGCAACGCGCTCTACCGCCACCCTGACGTAGTCGCACTGCGCGACATCACGGAAGAGGACGAGAAGGAAATCGAGGCCTCCAAGTACGACCTCGCCTATATCGCGCTGGACGGCACCATCGGCTGCATGGTCAACGGCGCCGGCCTTGCCATGGCGACGCTCGACATCATCAAGCTCTACGGTGAAGAGCCGGCGAACTTCCTCGATGTCGGCGGCGGCGCGTCCGAGGAGAAGGTGACGGCGGCGTTCAAGATCATCACGGCCGATCCCAACGTGAAGGGCATCCTGGTCAACATCTTCGGCGGCATCATGAAGTGCGACGTCATCGCCCGCGGCGTGATCGCGGCGGTCAAGACGGTCGGCCTGCAGGTTCCGCTGGTGGTGCGCCTCGAGGGCACCAACGTGGAAGAGGGCAAGCAGATCATCCGCGAGTCCGGCCTCAACGTGATCCCGGCGGACGACCTCGACGATGCCGCCCAGAAGATCGTGAACGCCGTGCGCGGCGGAAAGTAAGGTTTCGACCCGATGTCCATCCTCATCACCAAAGACACCAAGGTCATCTGCCAGGGCTTCACCGGCAAGAACGGGACCTTCCATTCCGAGCAGGCCATCGCCTACGGCACCAAGATGGTCGGCGGCACTTCGCCGGGTAAGGGCGGCTCCACGCATTTGGGTCTGCCCGTGTTCGACACGGTCATGGAAGCGCGCGAGAAGACCGGCGCCGACGCCTCGGTGGTCTACGTGCCGCCTCCGGGCGCGGCTGACGCCATCTGCGAGGCCATCCAGGCCGGGATCCCGCTCATCGTCTGCATCACGGAAGGCATTCCGGTGCAGGACATGGTACGCGTGAAGCGCTCGCTCCAGGGCTCCAAGTCGCGCCTCATCGGCCCGAACTGCCCCGGCATCGTCACGGCGGGCGAGTCGAAGATCGGCATCATGCCGGCCAATATCTTCAAGCCCGGATCGGTCGGCATCGTGTCACGCTCCGGCACGCTCACCTACGAGGCCGTGTTCCAGACCACCAATGAAGGCCTCGGCCAGACCACGGCTGTCGGCATCGGCGGCGATCCGGTGAAGGGCACCGAGTTCATCGAGATGCTCGACATGTTCCTGTCCGATCCGAAGACCGAGTCCATCGTCATGATCGGCGAGATCGGCGGCTCGGCCGAGGAAGAGGCGGCCGATTTCATCGCCCGTGAGGCCAAGAAGGGCCGCAAGAAGCCGATGGTCGGCTTCATTGCCGGCCGCACGGCGCCCCCCGGACGCCGCATGGGCCATGCCGGCGCTATCATCTCCGGCGGCAAGGGCGGGGCTGAGGACAAGATCGCCGCCATGGAGGCTGCGGGCATCCGCGTGTCGCCGTCGCCGGCCCGCCTCGGCAAGACCCTCGTTGAGGTTCTCAAGGGCCAGTAACCGATAAAGGCCGCCTCGAACCCGGGGCGGCCCACAGTCATTTTGAAATCGAGTATTGTCATGGCACGCCAAGACGCCAACGAAAAGCTTCTCAACACCGCCTTCCTCTATGGGGCGAATGCGTCCTACATCGAGGACCTTCACGCCCGCTACGAGCAGGATCCGTCCTCGGTCGACGCCGAGTGGCAGGCCTTCTTCGGCGCCCTGAAGGACGACAAGCAGGCTGTCGAGAAAGCCGCCAAGGGCCCGTCCTGGGAAAAGGCGAACTGGCCGATTCACGCCAATGGCGAACTCGTCTCGGCGCTCGACGGCAACTGGGCCCAGGTCGAGAAGGCGGTCGGCGAGAAGATCAAGGCGAAGGCTCAAGAGAAGGGCGCCGAGATCAGCCAGGCCGACGTGCAGCAGGCGACCCGCGATTCCGTGCGCGCCATCATGCTGATCCGCGCCTATCGCGTGCGCGGCCATCTGCATGCCAAGCTCGATCCGCTCGAGATCAACCCGCGGCCGGACGATCAGGAACTGCACCCGTCCCATTACGGCTTCACGGAAGCCGACTGGGACCGCAAGATCTTCCTCGACAACGTGCTCGGCCTTGAGTTCGGCACGATCCGCGAGATCGTCGCGATCCTCGACCGCACCTATTGCCAGACGCTCGGTGTCGAGTTCATGCACATCTCCGATCCGGTCGAGAAGGCCTGGATCCAGGAGCGCATCGAAGGGCCCGATAAGGAGATCAGCTTCACCAAGGAAGGCAAGCGCGCCATCCTCAACAAGCTCGTCGAGGCGGAAGGCTTCGAGAAGTTCCTGGATGTCCGCTACACCGGCACCAAGCGCTTCGGCCTCGACGGCGGCGAGTCGCTGATCCCGGCGCTGGAGCAGATCATCAAGCGCGGCGGCAATCTCGGCGTGAAGGAGATCGTGCTCGGCATGGCCCATCGCGGCCGCCTCAACGTGCTGACGCAAGTGATGGGCAAGCCGCACCGGGCGCTCTTCCACGAGTTCAAGGGCGGCTCCTTCGCCCCCGACGACGTGGAGGGCTCAGGCGACGTGAAGTACCATCTTGGAGCATCCTCGGACCGCACCTTCGACAGCAACAACGTCCACCTGTCGCTCACCGCCAACCCGTCGCACCTGGAGATCGTCAATCCGGTGGTGCTCGGCAAGGTGCGCGCCAAGCAGGACCAGCACGGCTGCACGCCGGACAACCGCACGGCGGTGATGCCGCTCCTTATCCACGGCGACGCGGCCTTCGCCGGCCAGGGCGTGGTGGCGGAATGCTTCGGGCTCTCGGGTCTTCGCGGTCACCGCACCGGTGGCTGGATCTCGTTCATCATCAACAACCAGATCGGCTTCACCACCGACCCACGCTTCTCGCGCTCCTCGCCCTATCCGTCGGACGTGGCGAAGATGGTCGAAGCGCCGATCTTCCACGTGAACGGCGACGATCCGGAGGCTGTCGTCTTCGCCGCAAAGGTCGCGACCGAGTACCGGCAGAAGTTCCAGAAGCCTGTCGTCATCGACATGTTCTGCTACCGCCGCTTCGGCCACAACGAGGGCGACGAGCCGGCCTTCACCCAGCCGCTCATGTACCGCAAGATCCGGTCGCATCCCGCCATCGTGGAGCTCTATTCCAAGAAGCTCCTCGCCGAGGGCGTGGTGACCGAGGCCGAGCTCGAGGAGATGAAGTCGAGCTGGCGTTCCAAGCTCGATGCGGAGTTCGACATTGCGTCGAACTACAAGCCCAACAAGGCCGACTGGCTCGACGGCCGCTGGTCGGGCCTCAAGGCTGTGCGCGAGGACCAGGACGATCCCCGCCGCGGGCAGACCGGCGTGCCGGTCGAGACCCTGCAGCAGATCGGCAAGGCGCTCACCACCATTCCGGACGGCTTCCACCTTCACCGCACGATTCAGCGCTTCCTCGACAACCGCAAGAAGATGCTGGAGACCGGCGAGGGGTTCGACTGGGCCATGGCCGAGGCACTCGCCTTCGGTTCGCTCCTGCTCGAAGGGCACCGCGTGCGCCTCTCCGGCCAGGACGTGGAGCGCGGCACCTTCTCGCAGCGCCACACGGTTCTTACCGACCAGGAGAACGAGGAGCGCTACACCAACCTCAACCACATCAGCGAAACCCAAGCCCGCTACGAGGTCATCAACTCGATGCTCTCGGAAGAGGCGGTGCTCGGCTTCGAGTACGGCTATACGCTCTCCGAGCCGAATGCCCTGACCTTGTGGGAAGCGCAGTTCGGCGACTTCGCCAACGGCGCCCAGGTGGTGTTCGACCAGTTCGTGTCGTCGGGCGAGCGCAAGTGGCTGCGCATGTCGGGCCTCGTCTGCCTGCTGCCGCACGGCTATGAGGGCCAGGGACCGGAGCACTCCTCCGCCCGCCTTGAGCGCTTCCTCCAGATGTGCGCCGAGGACAACATGCAGGTGGGCTACTGCTCGACACCGTCGAACTACTTTCACATCCTGCGCCGGCAGCTCAAGCGCGACTTCCGCAAGCCGCTGATCCTGATGACGCCGAAGAGCCTGCTGCGCCACAAGCGCTGCACGTCCTCACTCGCGGACATCTCCGAGGGAACGTATTTCCACCGGGTGCTGCAGGACGACGCTCAGACCGGTCGCGATGTCGTCAAGCTGGTGAAGGACGACAAGATCCGGCGCGTGGTGATCTGCACGGGCAAGGTCTATTACGACCTGCTCGAAGAACGCGAGAAGCGGGGCATCGACGATGTCTACCTGCTGCGCGTCGAGCAGCTCTATCCGTTCCCGGCGAAGTCGCTCGCGGCCGAGATCGCCCGCTTCAAGAAGGCCGATGTGGTGTGGTGCCAGGAAGAGCCCAAGAACATGGGCTCCTGGATGTTCGTCGAGCCCTACCTGGAGTGGGTGCTCAAGACGGCCGGCTCCAAGGTGGATCGCCCGCGCTATGTGGGCCGCCCCGCTTCTGCTGCCACTGCCACCGGCCTCATGTCCAAGCATCAGGCCCAGCTTCAGGCCTTCCTCGACGAGGCTTTCGCGGCATAAAACCCGCGGGAGCTCTCACCCGATTCCGAGGGGCCGGGACACCGGCTCCGCAAAGACCAAAAGACGATCATGGCAACCGAAATCCGCGTACCCACCCTTGGCGAATCCGTATCAGAGGCCACCATCGGCCGCTGGTTCAAGAAGCCCGGCGATCCCGTGAAGGCCGATGAGCCCGTGCTCGAGCTCGAGACCGACAAGGTCACCCTCGAGGTCAACGCGCCCGCGAGCGGCACGCTCGGCGACATCATCGCCAAGGACGGCGAGACGGTGAGCCCCGGCGCGGTGCTCGGCTCCATCGTCGACGGCGGTGCGGCGGCGGCCGCTCCGGCTCCCGCCCCGAAGGCCGAGGCTCCCAAAGCCGCTCCGGCTCCTGCGGCTGCTCCTGCTCCGGCCGCTGCCGCTCCGGGAGCCGCCACGGATCACGGCCCGGCCGTTGCTCGCCTCGCTGCCGAAAGCGGCGTCAGCCCCTCCAGCCTCGCAGGCACCGGCAAGGATGGCCGCGTGACCAAGGGCGACATGCTCGCTGCCATTGCCACGGGCGGTGCCCAGGCTGCCGCTCCCGCTGCTCCGGTCCAGGTGCGTGCGCCTTCCGCACCGAGCGACGCCGAGCGCGAAGAGCGCGTGAAGATGACGAAGCTGCGCCAGACCATCGCGCGCCGCTTGAAGGATGCCCAGAACACTGCCGCCATGCTCACCACGTTCAACGACGTGGACATGAGCGCGGTGATGAACATGCGCAGCCAGTACAAGGACATGTTCGAGAAGAAGCACGGCACCAAGCTCGGCTTCATGGGCTTCTTCACCAAGGCGGTGATCCAGGCGCTCAAGGACGTGCCGGCGGTGAACGCCGAGATCGACGGCCAGGACCTCGTCTACAAGAACTACTATCACATCGGCATCGCGGTCGGCACCGAGAAGGGCCTCGTGGTGCCTGTGGTGCGCGACGCGGACGACCTGACGGTTGCCGGCATCGAGAAGAAGATTGCCGATTTCGGCAAGCGCGCCCGTGACGGCAAGCTCTCCATCGACGAGATGCAGGGCGGCACCTTCACCATCACCAACGGCGGCATCTACGGCTCGCTCATGTCGACGCCGATCCTCAACGCGCCGCAATCGGGCATCCTCGGCATGCACCGCATCGAGGACCGTCCGGTGGTGCGCAACGGTCAGGTCGTCGTGCGCCCGATGATGTATCTCGCGCTCTCCTACGATCATCGTATCGTCGACGGCAAGGAAGCCGTGACCTTCCTCGTGCGGGTCAAGGAGGCCCTGGAGGATCCGGCGCGCCTCGTGCTCGACCTGTAAGTCTTCAACATTCCTGTCATGGCCGGCCTTGTGCCGGCCATCTCAATCGGAGAGGCACTGCGCTTCACCGCATCGGGATCACCGGGACGAACCCGGTGATGACGAAACGAGGGTTCAATCAATGTCCTACGATCTCATCGTCATCGGCACCGGCCCGGGCGGCTATGTGGCCGCCATCCGGGCCGCGCAGCTCGGGCTGAAGACCGCCGTGGTGGAGAAGCGCAAGACCCATGGCGGCACCTGCCTCAACATCGGCTGCATTCCGTCCAAGGCTCTGCTGCATGCCTCCCACATGTTCCAGGATGCACAGCACTTCGCCGACATGGGCATCGGCGTGAGCGCGCCGACCCTCGACCTCAAGAAGATGCTTGAGTTCAAGCAGGAAGGCGTCGAGGGCAACACCAAGGGCGTCGAGTTCCTGCTCAAGAAGAACAAGATCGATGCCTTCATCGGCCATGCTCGCATCGCCGCTCCGGGCCAGGTCGAGGTGACGGGTGAGGACGGCTCGAACCAGATGCTGGAGACGAAGAACATCGTCATCGCCACGGGCTCCGACGTCACGCGCCTGCCGGGCATCGAGATCGACGAGAAGGTGGTGGTCTCCTCCACCGGCGCGCTCGACCTTGAGTCTGTTCCGAAGCGTCTCGTGGTGATCGGCGCCGGCGTGATCGGACTGGAGCTCGGCTCCGTGTGGCGCCGCCTGGGCTCCGAGGTGACCGTGGTGGAATATCTCGACCGCATCCTGCCCGGCATGGACGGGGAGGTCGCCAAGAACTTCCAGCGTATCCTCGGCAAGCAGGGTTTTGCCTTCAAGCTCGGCGCCAAGGTCACCAAGGTCGAGCGGACCGGCAACGGCGCGACGCTCACCGTCGAGCCCGCCGCTGGCGGTGCGGCCGAAACCCTCGAGGCCGACGTGGTGCTCGTGGCGGTCGGCCGCGTGCCCTACACGCAGGGCCTCGGGCTCGACCATGTGGGCGTCCAGCTCGACAATCGCGGCCGCATCCTCACCGATGCGCATTTCTCCACCAACGTCACCGGCATCTACGCCATCGGCGACGTGATTGCCGGCCCCATGCTCGCCCACAAGGCGGAGGACGAGGGCGTGGCCGTCGCAGAAATTCTGGCCGGCAAGGCGGGCCACGTGAACTACGACGTGATCCCGAGCGTGGTCTACACGTTCCCGGAGGTCGCCTCCGTAGGCAAGACCGAGGAGGAGCTTAAAAGCGCAGGCATCGCCTACAATGCCGGCAAGTTCCCCTTCACGGCCAACGGCCGCGCCAAGGTGAACCGCACCACGGACGGCTTCGTGAAGATCTTGGCCGATGCCACAACGGACAAGGTGCTCGGCGTTCATATCGTCGGCGCGGAAGCCGGCAACCTCATCCACGAGGCGGCGATCGCCATGGAATTCGGGGCTTCCTCCGAGGACATGGCCCGCACCTGCCATGCGCACCCGACGCTCGCGGAGGCTGTGAAGGAAGCAGCACTCGCAGTGGAGAAGCGCGCCATTCACATGTAAGATGACGAGATGGCAAAGCTCCACTTCATCTATTCGGTGATGAACGCAGGCAAGACGACCCATCTCCTGCAGGTTCGCTACAACTACATCGAGAACGGCGGCAACGTGCTGCTGTTCACGAGCCTGATCGACGACCGGTTCGGGGTCGGCAAGGTGAAATCGCGCATCGGCCTCGAAGCCGATGCGATCCCCTTGCGGAAGAGCGACGACATCGGCGCCATCGTGGCGGCGGAGCATGCCAAGAAGCCGGTCACGGTGGTGCTGGTCGACGAAGTCCAGTTCATGACCGCCGATCATGTCCGCCAGCTCGCCTGGATCGTCGACGAGCTGAACGTGCCCGTCATGGCCTATGGGCTGAAGAACAACGTCTACGGCACCCTGTTCAGCGACGCGATCATCGCCCTGATGGCGCTGGCGCAGGATTTTCAGGAGATCAAGCAGCTCTGCCATTGCGGCCGCAAGGCCACGATGATCCTGAAATACGACCGCAACGGCGAGGCCGTGCGCTCGGGCCCGGTGATCGAGATCGGCGGCGAGGGCCGCTACGTCTCCGTTTGCCGCCCGCACTGGACGGCCGGCGACATCGGACCGGCGGCACGGCAGCTGCTGGCCGAGGCCGTTGTCGCTGCGGAGTAAAGCACGCTCCCACACACCGTCTGGTCAGCAAGCCCTATTTCATTAACAGGACACCCTCGTCGTTATCCCCGGACTTGTGCCGGGGCTCCACGTCTTCCTTTGCGCTCCGTTTCATAGACCTCATCCTGAGGAGCAGCCGGGAGGCTGCGTCTCGAAGGAGCCTCCAGAGAGCACTGGATCCTCCTTCGAGACGGGCGCTCAAGCGCCCTCCTCAGGATGAGGGCTGAGGGAGACGTAAGGGATTGAAGACGTGGATGGCCGGCACAAGCCCGGCCATGACGGTGCGGGTGCGGGCATGTTCTCATTTTGTTCTTGACTGCTGCAAGCTCGGCTATATCTGTGCTCATCCTCGCCCAACGAGGGGCGCGCTCGCGAGGCGTCGCAGCACTGGGGCGGGGAGCGGTCCCGCCGCAGGCTTCGCACCCCTGTGGTCGCGGGAGGTCGATCCTGGCTCGATCCAGGTCCACCTGAAACAAACCGCGCGTGACGAGCAGCTTGGCTCTCACTTCCCACCATCACACATCGAGCCGGGCTGCCCGACGCGCCACCCTCGATCTCACCACAGGCTCGCAGCACCCGCTGCGGGCCACAAGGCGCTGGCTCTTTGACAAACCTGCCAACAGCGTCATCCCGGACGGCGCAGCCGATCCGGGATCGCCAGACGAGTAAAGCCCTGTCATCCCGGGGCGGCGCAGCCGAGCCCGGGATCCATAACCGCCGACGCTTCACGAGATGAACGCAGCGGGTTTCACCGCGCTTCGTCCTGCAGCGTCGTGGTTATGGATCCCCGCCTGCGCGGGGATGACTGGGTTGAGGTTCAGAGCTTTATTCTGCACCCGATCCTGGATCGGCTCCGCCGTCCGGGATGACGCTCAAACGATCTGCTTTACCCGCGCCCTGGGATGGGCTGCATTGAACGCGTCCATCAGCCGGGCCGCATCCACCTTGGTGTAGAGCTGCGTGGTCGAAAGCGAGGCGTGGCCCAGCAGCTCCTGGATCCCACGCAGGTCGCCGCCCTTGGCCAGCAGATGCGTGGCGAAGGAATGGCGCAGGGCGTGGGGCGTGGCGCTGTCGGGAAGACCCAGGGCGCCGCGCAATTCCTCCACGGCGAGCTGAATGATGCGGGGCGAGAGCGGCCCGCCGCGGGCGCCGACGAAGAGCGGGCCTTCAGGCGGGATCGCATAGGGGCAGAGCGCCAGATACTCCTCCACGGCCCGCTGGATCGGCGGGATCACCGGCACGCTGCGCATCTTGCCGCCCTTGCCCGTCACGGTGATCGTATCGAGGCCGTTCACAGGCGCGTCGCGCCGCTGCAGCCCGAGCGCTTCGGAGATGCGCAGGCCCGCCCCGTAGAGCAGCGACAGAACGGCCGCGTCCCGCGCCAGGATCCAGGGCTTGCGGTTCTCGGATGCCCGCGTCTGCGCATCCGTCACGGCAACCGCCGAGGAGGCGGAGAGGGGGCGCGGCAGGTTCTTCTCCACCTTCGGGGTGCGGATCGCGGCAAAGGCCGAGGCCGTCCCAAAGCCTTCCCGCTCCAGATGCCGGGCGAAGGAGCGCAGGGCCGCGAGCTGGCGCATCAGCGAGCGGCTCCCCACCGAATCCATGCGCCGGGCGGCCAGGAAGGCACGGATGTCAAGGGGCTTCAGGCCCAGGATGCCTCTGACGTTCGGCGGCTCGCCGAGATGATTTGTCAGAAAGGCCAGGAACTGGCGCAGGTCCCGCGCATAGGCCTCGACGGTTTTTGCCGAGAGCCGCCGCTCCTTCGCCAAAGAGCCCAGCCACGCCATCGCCTCCCGGCGGGTGTCGTCTGCGCCGGGAAGGACCAGATCGAGAACATTTTGTGTGGCGCTGCTTGACATGAGTCCCATTTATGCAAGGGCAGAACCCTAACAGTCACAGGTTAACCTCTTATCCAATGACAAGCCGCATCGCCGATGTCCTCATCCCGCTGGCGCTGGACACGGCCTATTCCTATGCCGTGCCGGACGGCCTCGGCCTTGAGGAGGGCGACGTGGTGCAGGTGCCGCTCGCCAACCGGGAGGTGGTAGGCGTCGTCTGGGGCCTGCGGGAGGGCCAGGGCGGCAACCTGAAGAAGGTGACAGGCGTCATCGACGCGCCCAATCTGTCGGCGAAGATGCGCAAGTTCCTGGACTGGATCGCCTGGTACACGCTTGCGCCCAAAGGCTCGGCGCTGGCCATGGGGCTCAAGATCCCCGATGCCGACCGGCAGGAGGTGGCGCGCGTTGGCGTGAGGCTGGCCGGCGCCCTGCCGAAGCGTATGACGCCCGCACGGCAGAAGGTGGTCGAGATCGCCCAGGATGGCGCCATGCGGCTCAAGAGCGAGCTTGCCCATGCGGCCGGAGTCAGCAACGGGGTCATCGACGGCCTGATCGACGAGGGGACGCTCGAAACGGTGGCCCTGCTGGCCGAGCCCGTGGCCGGGATGCCCGATCCCTCCTTCGGCGACACCGCTCTCTCGGGCGGGCAGGGCGAGGCAGCGGAGAAGCTCGTCGTCGCCATGGGCGAGGAGCATCCGCCCGTGATCCTGCTCGAGGGCGTCACGGGATCCGGCAAGACGGAGGTCTATTTCGAGGCCGTCGCCGAGGCCGCGCGCCAAGGCCGCCAAGCCCTGATCCTGATGCCGGAAATTGCCCTGACCGCCCAGTTCCTCGACCGGTTCGCCGCCCGCTTCGGCGTGAAGCCGGCCACCTGGCATTCCGGGGTCACGGGCCGCCGGCGCGAGCGGCTCTATGCGGCCATTGCCTCTGGCGAGGTGAAGGTGGTGGCCGGCGCCCGCTCGGCCCTATTCCTGCCTTATGCTGATCTGGGCCTGATCGTGGTCGATGAGGAGCACGAGACCGCCTACAAGCAGGACGACGGGGTGCATTATCACGCCCGCGACATGGCCGTGGTGCGGGGCAAGATCGAGAACGCCTCTGTGATCCTGGCCTCGGCCACGCCATCCATCGAGAGCCGGGTGAATGTGGAGCGCGGACGCTACCGCCATGTACGCCTGCCCGAGCGATTCGGCGGCCGCTCCATGCCGCAGATCCGGGCCGTGGACCTGCGCAGGGAAGCCATTCCCAAGGGCCGCTGGCTCTCGCCGACGCTCGTGATGTCCGTGGAAGACACGGTGGCGCGCGGGGAGCAGGCCCTGCTCTTCCTCAACCGGCGCGGTTATGCCCCGCTCACCCTGTGCCGCAATTGCGCCCACCGCTATGAGTGCCCGAACTGCTCCTCCTGGCTCGTGGAGCACCGATTCCGGCGCTCCCTCGTCTGCCACCATTGCGGCCATGTGGAGCGGACGCCCCAGGCCTGCGTCGAATGCGGCAGCGTCGATTCGCTGGTGCCCTGCGGCCCCGGCGTCGAGCGCATCGCCGAAGAGGCGGCGGAGCTGTTTCCGGACAAGCGCTGCATCGTGCTCTCCAGCGACTTTCCCGGCGGCACGGAGCGGCTGCGGACGGAGCTCGCAGCCATCGCGGCGGGCGAGTTCGACATCGTCATCGGCACGCAGCTCGTGGCCAAGGGCCACAACTTCCCGCTGATGACCCTAGTGGGCGTGTTGGACGCCGATATCGGCCTCACCTCGGGCGATCCGCGCGCCGCCGAGCGCACCTTTCAGATGCTGCAGCAGGTCACGGGCCGGGCCGGGCGCGGGGAGAAGCCGGGCCGCGCCCTGGTCCAGACCTGGCAGCCCGATCATCCGGTGATCGCCGCCCTGATCTCGGGCGATGCCGAGCGGTTCTACGAGGAGGAAACCCGCGTGCGGGAAATGGCGGGCCTGCCGCCGTTCGGGCGCCTGGCCTCCCTCATCGTCTCGGCCGCCGAGCGCGAGGCGGCGGAGGCCCATGCCCGGGCCATGGCGCTGGTGGCGGAGCCGCCGCCCGGCGTCACGGTGCTCGGACCAGCCGAAGCCCCGCTCGCCCTGATCCGCGGCCGCTATCGCTTCCGCCTTCTGGTCAAGACCGAACGGGAGGTGGACCTCCAGGGTTACTTGCGCGGCTGGATGGCCCGCTGCCCCAAGATCCGCGGCAACACCCGCATCTCCATCGATGTGGATCCGCAGAGCTTCTTGTAGGCGATCGGATTCTTGCCTTTCGAGGCCATTAAGGAGTGTGCGGTCGCACATAGGCCCTTGTCAGCTCCACCTAAGCTGTTCCGAGATTCCGTGGCTGGTTCGGTGACGTTCAACCCATGACAACTTTCAAGCTGCGCTGTTTGGGGCTTCTGCTTGCGGCCGGCGCGATCCTGCCGGGTTTGGGGCTGGAGAGCCTCCAGGCGCAGCAAGCACAGGCCACATCCTTGGCCATGATGATCGATGTTGAAGGTCACTGCCGCGTCTTCCGGGTTCAAGGCGTTGACCGCTCGTGTACCCGTGGTGCCCTGTATTTCGGCTATCGCAACGGGCGGGCTGCGATCATGGTCAATGGAGAGGCCTCAGGGGCGCCTTGGGTTCAGATATCCTTCTCCGGCAAGGCCAGTCGTCAGGCGGATCTGGGCAGCTACCCCATTGCTCTCGACCGGATCCTGATCGGAACCGAAGCTTCGTCCCAGGCGGTTCCCGTCACTGGCGGCTGTGAATTGATGATGGCTCCAGGGCGTGTTGTCGAAAGCCTCTCCTGTGAGGCGAAAGGAGCGACGGGCCAGCTCTACCGCCTGGAGGTCGACCCGGTGCGCGATCCCGTTACCATGCGTCGCTTTTGAATTCCCCGCATCTTTTCTTGCGATCGGGCCTCCTTAAGTCCAAAAGACCGCATGACCAAAATCGTCCACTGCATCCGCCATGGCCAATCCACCTTCAACGCGCACTGGGCCGAGCACGGCGAGGATCCCGGGCATGTCGATGCGCCCCTGACGGAACTCGGCCGGCAGCAGGTGGCCGAGCGCGCGCTGGAGCTGCGCCAGCATCCTTATGAGCTTGTCGTGACCTCGCCCCTGACCCGAGCGATCCAGACCACCATGGGGCTGTTTGGAACCCATCCCGCGTCCCCGACGATCCTGGTGGAGTGCCTTCACCGGGAGCATCTGGAAAGCAGCTGCGATGTGGGTCGCGCCGTCTCCCATCTGGCTCAGGATTTTCCCCACCTGCATTTCGGCCATCTGGACGAGGTCTGGTGGCACAACGAGGGCGAGCCGAACGAGCGGGGCTTCGTCTACGAGCCCGCTCATGTGTTCGAGGAGCGGGTCGAGCGGTTCCGGGACTGGCTGGCGGAGAGGCCGGAGACGATGATCGCCGTGGTGGGCCACGGCACCTTCTTCAGCCGTCTCGTCGGGCGGTTTCTCACCAACTGCGAAGTCGCCACCCTGGAACTTTAGGCCCTACCTCGACAGGCACCCGGTTTTTCCGGTCCGAACTGGGCTCAGCTCGCCTTGCGCCCCAGAAAAACCCATGCTAGTGCACCCTCGCCTGACGGGCGGAGAAGGCTCCCGTCCCGGGCTCATTTCCACACCTGACGGGTCTCCCGGATGCCTCGCTCGCAGGCCTTCCCGGTCCGAGGGCCCGTTATGACAAGAGAGACGGTTACGTGGCGCAAAGCGGTTCCCAAGAAGGACCCCTCCTGTCGGGCGTAGCGTTGCGCTATGCTTCGGCGCTGTTCGAACTCGCCCGCGAAGCGAACGCGGTGGATGCCGTCGCCGGCGATCTCGCTCGCTTCGACCAGCTGATCCGCGGCAGCGACGACTTGCAGCGCCTGATCTCCAACCCCATTTTCACGGCTGAAGAGCAGTCGAACGCGATCGGTGCCATTCTCGACAAGGCCGGCATCTCGGGCCTAGCGGGTAATTTCATCCGTCTCGTGGCGTCCAAGCGCCGGCTCTTCGCCCTGCCGGACATGATCCGTGCCTACCAGAACCTGGTGTCCGACGCGAAGGGTATCGTTCGGGCGCAGGTCACCCTGGCGGAGGCGCCGTCCGACACCGTTCTGAACGAAATCAAGGCGGCGCTGCGCGACGTCGCCAAGGCTGACGTTGCTGTCGACGTCAAAATCGACCCGAGCCTCATCGGCGGTCTCATCGTGAAGATGGGCTCCCGCATGGTGGATGCCTCGGTGCGCACCAAACTCAATTCCATTCGTCTAGCGATGAAAGAGGTCCACTGATGGACATTCGAGCCGCTGAGATCTCCGCGATCCTCAAAGAGCAGATCAAGAACTTCGGTACCGAAGCTGAAGTCACCGAAGTCGGGCAGGTTCTGTCCGTCGGTGACGGTATCGCCCGTTGCTACGGCCTCGACAAGGTTCAGGCCGGCGAGATGGTCGAATTCGAGAGCGGCGTGCGCGGCATGGCCCTCAACCTCGAGACCGACAACGTCGGCGTCGTGGTGTTCGGCTCCGACCGTGAAATCGCCGAAGGCCAGACCGTGAAGCGCACGGGCGCCATCGTGGACGTGCCGGTCGGCAAGGGCCTGCTCGGCCGCGTCGTCGACGCGCTCGGCAACCCCATCGACGGCAAGGGCCCGATCCAGTCGACCGAGCGCCGCCGCGTGGACGTGAAGGCTCCCGGCATCATTCCGCGCAAGTCGGTGCATGAGCCGATGGCCACGGGCCTCAAGGCCATCGACGCCTTGATCCCGGTTGGCCGCGGCCAGCGCGAGCTGATCATCGGCGACCGCCAGACCGGCAAGACCGCCGTCGTGCTCGACACGATCCTGAACCAGAAGCCGCTGAACCAGGGCAACGACGAGAGCCAGAAGCTCTACTGCGTCTACGTCGCGGTCGGCCAGAAGCGCTCCACGGTTGCCCAGTTCGTGAAGGTTCTCGAAGAGCAGGGCGCTCTGGAGTACTCCATCATCATCGCGGCCACCGCGTCGGACCCGGCTCCGATGCAGTTCCTGGCGCCCTTCTCGGGCTGCGCCATGGGCGAGTTCTTCCGCGACAACGGCATGCATGCCGTGATCGTGTATGACGACCTGTCCAAGCAGGCCGTCGCCTACCGTCAGATGTCGCTGCTGCTGCGCCGTCCGCCGGGCCGCGAGGCTTATCCGGGCGACGTGTTCTACCTGCACTCCCGCCTGCTCGAGCGTGCCGCGAAGCTCAACGACAGCCAGGGTGCGGGCTCGCTCACCGCTCTGCCGGTCATCGAGACGCAGGCCAACGACGTGTCGGCCTACATCCCCACCAACGTGATCTCGATCACCGACGGCCAGATCTTCCTGGAGACGGACCTGTTCTACCAGGGCATCCGCCCGGCCGTGAACGTCGGCCTCTCGGTGTCGCGCGTGGGCTCCTCGGCCCAGACGAAGGCGATGAAGAAGGTCGCGGGCAAGATCAAGGGCGAGCTGGCCCAGTACCGCGAGATGGCGGCCTTCGCCCAGTTCGGCTCCGACCTCGACGCCACCACGCAGCGCCTGCTGAACCGTGGTTCGCGCCTGACCGAGCTCCTGAAGCAGCCGCAGTTCTCGCCGCTGAAGATGGAAGAGCAGGTCGCCGTGATCTACGCCGGCGTGAACGGCTATCTCGACAACCTGCCCCTCAACCGGGTGCGTGCGTTCGAGGACGGCCTGCTCTCGCTCCTGCGCAGCAAGCATGCCGATATCCTCGATGCCGTTCGGACTTCGAAGGACCTGTCGAGCGACTCCGAAGCGAAGCTCAAGGACGTCGTCCAGAACTTCGCCAAGTCTTTCTCGTAAGATCCAACCGGTTCTCCGGAGAGGGTAGGGCGCTCGATGCCGAGCTTAAAAGACCTTCGTAACCGCATCGCCTCGGTCAAGGCGACGCAGAAGATCACCAAGGCCATGCAGATGGTGGCCGCCGCGAAGCTGCGCCGCGCGCAGACCGCGGCGGAGGCCGCGCGTCCCTATGCGGAGCGCATGTCCGCGGTGCTCGGCAACCTCGCGTCCGGCATCGTTGTCGGGCCCGAGACGCCGCGGCTTCTCGCCGGGACCGGTTCCGACCGCGTTCACCTGCTGATCGTCTGCACCGCCGAGCGTGGTCTCTGCGGTGCGTTCAACTCGTCAATCGCGCGTCTGGCTCGCGACCATGCCACCCGGCTCATGGCCGAGGGCAAGACGGTCAAGATCATCTGCGTGGGCAAGAAGGGCTACGACATTCTTCGTCGCCAGTTCGCCCAGCAAATCATCGAACTTATCGACCTGCGGTCCGTGCGCCAGCTCGGCTTCGAGCAGGGTGACATGATCGCCCAGAAGGTGCTCGCCCGCTTCGAGGCCGGCGAGTTCGACGTGGCGACCCTGTTCTACTCGCGCTTCCGCTCGGTGATCGCCCAGATCCCGACGGCGCAGCAGATCATTCCGGCCCAGATCGAGGCCAGCGCCGGCGCCTCCGACGCGGTCTACGACTACGAGCCCGAGGAAGGCGAGATCCTGGCGACGCTCCTGCCGCGGAACCTCACCGTGCAGATCTTCCGCGCGCTGCTGGAGAACGCCGCTTCCGAACAGGGCGCGCGCATGAGCGCCATGGACAATGCGACCCGCAACGCGGGCGAGATGATCAAGAAGCAGACGATGACCTACAACCGGTCGCGTCAGGCGATGATCACCAAGGAACTGATCGAAATCATTTCGGGCGCCGAGGCGCTCTGACGAATCCGAGAGGAGCCAATCATGGCCAACACCGCTACCCCCGCTCGTAAGGCGACCGGTCACATCACGCAGGTCATCGGCGCCGTCGTCGACGTGCAGTTCGAAGGTCACCTGCCGGAGATCCTGAACGCTCTCGAGACCACCAACGGCGACACCCGCCTGGTGCTCGAAGTGGCGCAGCAGCTCGGCGAGAGCACCGTGCGCTGCATCGCCATGGACACCTCGGAGGGCCTCGTCCGCGGCCAGCCGGTCACCGACACCGGCGCCCCGATCTCCGTGCCCGTCGGCACCGCTACCCTAGGCCGCATCATGAACGTCATCGGCGAGCCAGTGGACGAGGCTGGTCCGATCGTCGGTGAAGGCACCCGCGCCATTCACCAGCCGGCTCCTTCCTATGCCGAGCAGTCCACCGAGGGTCAGATCCTCGTGACGGGCATCAAGGTCGTCGACCTGCTCGCTCCCTACGCCAAGGGCGGCAAGATCGGCCTCTTCGGCGGCGCCGGCGTCGGCAAGACCGTGCTCATCATGGAGCTCATCAACAACGTCGCAAAGGCCCACGGCGGCTACTCCGTGTTCGCCGGCGTCGGCGAGCGCACCCGTGAGGGCAACGATCTTTATCACGAGATGATCGAGTCCAAGGTGAACGTGGACCCGCGCGAGAACGGCTCGGCTGCCGGCTCCAAGTGCGCTCTCGTGTACGGCCAGATGAACGAGCCCCCGGGCGCCCGCGCACGCGTCGCGCTCACCGGCCTCACCGTCGCCGAGAACTTCCGCGACCAGGGCCAGGACGTGCTGTTCTTCGTGGACAACATCTTCCGCTTCACCCAGGCAGGCTCCGAGGTGTCGGCGCTTCTCGGCCGTATTCCCTCGGCAGTGGGCTACCAGCCGACGCTCTCCACCGACATGGGCGCCCTGCAGGAGCGCATCACCACCACCACCAAGGGCTCGATCACCTCGGTGCAGGCCATCTACGTGCCCGCCGACGACCTGACCGACCCGGCCCCGGCCACCTCCTTCGCCCACCTCGACGCCACGACCGTGCTGTCGCGGTCGATCGCCGAGAAGGGCATCTACCCGGCCGTGGACCCGCTCGACTCGACCTCGCGCATGCTGTCCGCCGCCATCGTCGGCGAGGAGCACTACAACACCGCCCGTCAGGTCCAGCAGGTGCTGCAGCGCTACAAGGCGCTCCAGGACATCATCGCGATCCTGGGCATGGACGAGCTCTCCGAAGAGGACAAGCTCACCGTGGCCCGCGCCCGCAAGATCGAGCGCTTCCTGTCGCAGCCCTTCCACGTGGCGGAAGTGTTCACCGGCTCGCCCGGCAAGCTCGTCGCGCTTGAAGACACCATCAAGGGCTTCAAGGGTCTGGTCGAAGGCCAGTACGATCACCTCCCAGAGGCTGCCTTCTACATGGTCGGCACCATCGAGGAAGCCGTCGAGAAGGCCCAGCGCCTCGCCGCCGAAGCTGCCTAATTCAAGTCTCGCGTCATCCCGGAGCCGTGCCTCGCACGCTCCGGGATGATCGCGTCTAAGCGTATCTCCCAAACGACTCCCGATCGCGATCGGGATGACGAGGAGCTCAGATCGATGGCTACCTTCAACTTCGAACTCGTCTCTCCTGAGCGCGTGCTGTTCTCCGGCGACGTGGATGCCGTCGTGCTGCCCGCCACCGAAGGCGACATGACGGTTCTGGCCGGCCACTCGCCGGTGATGACGGCCCTCAAGACCGGGTTCCTCGTCATCACCAGCACTCCCGGCAATGGACGGCGCATCCTGGTGCGCGGCGGCTTCGCCGACGTCAACCAGAACGGCCTCACGGTTCTGGCCGAGCGCGCTCTTCCCGAAGAGGAGCTGACCCAGGAGATTCTCGATCACGAGATCCTGACGGCCGAGATGCATTACGACGCCACCAACGATCCGGCGGCCAAGCACGCGGCCGAGTCCGCCGTCGCGCAGCTGCGGGAAGCCAAGGCGGCGCTGAACTTCTAAAGCGATTGTCAGCTTGATATCTGAAACACCCGGTCCCAAGCCGGGTTTTTCTTGTCATGGATACGACCGCGCCAATCATCCTCACGCTCCAGTTTGACGAACGCTCCTTCGCCTTCTTTGACGAGCAGCGGCGGCGCTACTTTCCTCCCGAGCGAAACTTCATCCCGGCACACCTGACGCTGTTTCATGCTTTGCCAGGGGAGCACCTCGGGACAATCCAGCAGGATGTTGAGGAGTGTGCATCGAATCGAACAGCTTTCCGTCTTGATGTGACCGGGGTGCGCTCTCTCGGACGCGGAGTTGCTTACGCGCTTGCGTCTCCTGAGCTAGCAGCGTTGCGCCGACACCTCGCGAAAACATGGAATGACTGGCTCAAGCCACAGGACCGGCAGAACCATAATCCCCATGTGACGGTCCAGAACAAGGTCGACCCGACGCAGGCAAGGGCTCTGCTGGAGGAGTTGCGCGACCGCTTCACGCCGTTTCAGGTGCAGGCTGTCGGGCTTGAGCTGTGGTGGTATCGCGGAGGACCTTGGGAAAAGGTGCGGAGCTTCGGTTTCAAAGCCTGATGAAATGCACCACGTCCTGGCCGTCCCCGGACTTGATCCGGGGATCAGTCCCGGCCATCCATGTCTTAGGAAACACTGCCCTCATCCTGAGGAGCCGCGGAGCGGCGTCTCGAACGAGGTTCCAGAGAGCATTGGAGTCTCCTTCGAGACGGATTGCTCACGCAATCCTCCTCAGGATGAGGTTAGAGAAATGGAAAGGGAGAACGTGAATCCCTGGAACAAGTCCGGGGATGACAACAGAACAAAGCAACAGGGTGCCTTGTCCTACTCCCCCATGGCGATGAGGTTCGCATTGCCGCCCGCAGCCGCCGTGTTGATCGTCACCGTCTGTTCGGTGGCAAAGCGCAGGAGGTAGTGCGGGCCGCCCGCCTTGGGACCCGTGCCGGAGAGCCCGTGGCCGCCGAAGGGCTGCACGCCCACCACCGCGCCGATCATGTTGCGGTTCACATAGACGTTGCCCACCGACAGGGCCTCCACCACGCGCTCGACGGTCGAATCGATGCGGGAATGAACCCCGAGCGTCAGGCCGTAGCCCGTGCCCTCGATCGAACGGAGCACCTCCTCCAGGCGATCCGCCTTGTAGCGCACCACGTGCAGCACCGGGCCGAACACTTCCTGGGCCAGATCGTGCGGCCGATTGAGCTCGAAGATATGCGGTGCCACGTAGGTGCCAGTTGCAGGCGCTTCGCCTGCGTAATGCACCCTTGCCTGGCGCTTCATCTCGGCGATATGCGCATCGAGCTTGTCTTTCGCCTCGCGGTCGATCACCGGGCCCACATGGGTCGAGATCTCGCGCGGGTCGGCGAGCTTCAGCTCACGGGCATTGCCGGCGATCATCTCGATCATGCGATCAGCCACATCCTCCTGCACGCAGAGCAGACGAAGCGCCGAGCAGCGCTGGCCGGCGGAGCGGAACGCGGAAGTCACCACGTCATCCGCGACCTGCTCGGGCAGAGCCGTGGCGTCGACGATCATGGCGTTGATGCCGCCGGTCTCGGCGATCAGCGGCACGATGGCCGCATCCTTGTTGGCCAGCGTGCGGTTGATGATGCGGGCGACTTCCGTCGAACCTGTGAACACCACGCCGGCCACATCCTTGTGTTCCACAAGACGCGCGCCGACGCGCCCGTCGCCCGGCACTAGATGAAGGGCTGTTCTCGGCACGCCTGACTCGTGCAGGATCCGCACGGCGAGATCCGCAATCAGCGGCGTCTGCTCGGCGGGCTTCGCCACGACGGCATTACCCGCCATCAAGGCGGCGCTCACTTGGCCGAGGAAGATGGCCAGCGGGAAGTTCCAGGGCGAGATCGCCACGAACACGCCACGCCCACGCAGACGCAGCACGTTGCTCTCGCCGGTCGGTCCCGGCATGAGATCGCCCTGGCCGAAAAGAGTACGCCCCTGAACGGCGTAGTAGCGCAGGAAGTCGACGGCCTCACGCACTTCGGACAGCGCATCGTCGAGGGTCTTGCCCGCTTCCACCTGCAGAAGGTGCAGCAACGCCCCGCGGCGCTCCTCCAGCAGATCGGCCGCGCGCTGCAATGCCTTGGCGCGGGTGTCCGCATCAATGCGGCTCCAGCTTGCAAAGCCTTTGTGAGCCGCCACCATGGCGCGGTCCGCCGCCTCAGGCGAGGCTTCCGTCACGTGGCCCGCAACGGTGCTGCCGTCGATGGGGCTGACGATCGGGCGGGAGGTGCCCGAGGCCGTCTTGCCGTCGATCAGCGGTTCGGCCTTGAAGCTCTGCTGTCCGGCTTTCCTGATTTCGGCGAGCAGTGCATCAAGCGAAGCCTGGTGGCCGAACTCCACGCCTCGGGAATTGGCGCGCTCGGGCCCATAAAGATCGCGCGGCAGCGGGAGCTTGGGATGACGCGCCTTGTCGGCCGACACGATGATGTCGGCGGGACGCTTCAACAGCGCCTCGACCGGCACGTTGGGGTCGGCCGCGACGGACACGAACGAGGAATTCGCCCCGTTCTCCAGAAGGCGGCGCACAAGATAAGCCAGCAGATCGCGATGGCCGCCCACCGGCGCATAGGCGCGACAGGCCAACCCCGGCTTGTCCTCCAGCAGGCGGGCATAGAGCGCCTCGCCCATGCCGTGCAGGCGCTGGAACTCGTAGCCCTCCGTGCCGCCGGCGCGCTCGATGATCGACGCGACGGTGAGCGCGTTGTGGGTGGCGAATTGCGGGTAGATGCGCGGGCGCAAGCTGAGCATCTTCTCGGCGCAGGCCATGTAGTGCAGATCCGTCATTGCCTTGCGGGTAAAGACCGGGTAGTCGTCCAGCCCGCGCTCCTGGGCACGCTTCACCTCCGTGTCCCAATAGGCGCCCTTCACCAGGCGCACCATCAGCTGACGATCGTGGCGCTCCGCCATGGCGGCAATGGTATCGATCACCGAGCCGGCGCGCTTCTGATAGGACTGGATGGCAAGACCGAAGCCCTTCCAGTCGGCGAGCGACGGATCGGCCAAGACAGCCTCGATCACCTCGAGCGAGAGTTCGAGCCGATCTGCTTCTTCGGCATCGACGGTGAAGTTGAGGTCGTAGGACTTGGCCTTCTGCGCCAGCGCGATCACGAGCGGCACGAGTTCGCGCATGACGCGCTCCCGGCTCGTGGCCTCGTAGCGCGGGTGCAGGGCCGAGAGCTTCACCGAGATGCCCGGACGATTCGGCAGGGGCTCGTTGCCGGCGGAGCGGCCGATGGCGTCGATGGCGGAGGCGTAAGACTCGAAGTAGCGGCGCGCGTCCTCGGCGGTGCGGGCGCCTTCGCCCAGCATGTCGAAGGAGTAGCGATACACACGGCCTTTCGAGGATCCCGCCCGCTTCAGGGCCTCCTCGATGGTCTGGCCGAGCACGAAGTGATTGCCCATCACCCGCATGGCCTGACGGGTGGCGGTGCGCACGGCGGGCAGGCCGAGGCGCTTGGTGAGCTGGCCCAGAATGCTCTCCGGGGTCTCGCCGGGCTGGATCACCCGCGCGGTGATCCCGAGCGCCCAGGCCGAGGCCGAGACGAGGAACGCGTCGGACTTCGACTCATGGCCGGCGAAATCGGCCTGCCCCAGCTTGTCCTCGATGAGCCGGTCGGCCGTGGCCGCATCCGGCACCCGCAGAAGCGCCTCGGCCAGCACCATGAGGGCCAGCCCCTCCTTGGTGGAGAGCGCATATTCCCGCAGCATCTCCTCGACGCCGCCGAGCCCGCCACCCTTGGCGCGGATCGCCTCGATCAGGCGCGTGGCCTGCTCGTCCACACGCTTCTCCCGTTCCGGAGAAAGCCGGGCGCCGGCGAGGAGGCGGGCCGCGAGGGCTTTGTCGTCTTCCGCATAGGGCGGGTTGAAGGGCAGGGCGGCGCTGGGAGCAGGGCTCATCGGAGATCCTCTGGATGTTTCCCGGAATATAGGTGGGCAAGAGCCGTGCTTCGATGGCAAAATCTGCATCGATGCCTTAAGAACGCCGGCGCAAATGCACAATGGGCGTGAGAATGACGGATTTGGATCGGATCGATCGGAAGATCCTCAAACAGCTCCAGTCTGACGGGCGCATCGCCACCGTGGATCTGGCCGAGAAGGTGGGGCTCTCGCCCACCTCCACCAGCGAGCGGGTCAAGCGCCTGCAGCGGGACGGCTTTATCGCCGGCTATGGGGCGAGGCTCGATCCGCACCGGCTGGGGCTGGGCCTCCTGGTGTTCGTGGAGGTCTCCCTCGACAAAACCACGCCGGACGTGTTCGAGAAATTCGCCGAGGCCGTGAAGCGCGCGCCGGAGGTTCTCGAGTGCCACATGGTGGCCGGCGGCTTCGATTACCTGGTGAAGACCCGCGTGGCCGACATGACGGCCTATCGCCACTTCCTCGGCGAAATCCTCCTCGCCCTGCCGGGCGTGAAGGAGACGCGCACCTACGCGGTGATGGAGGAGGTGAAGAGCGACGGGATGCTGCCGGTGTAACCTCCGTATGCTGTCATGGCCGTCCCCGGACTTGATCCGGGGATCAGTCCCGGCCATGACAGCATACGGAGAAGCACTCGCTTCACCCAATCGAGATCACCGGCACAAGGCCGGTGATCTCGATCAAAGAAGGTGCCTTACCCGGAAACAGCTGCCTGCTCGTCTTTCGTCTTCCAGAGGGAGAAGACCACGCCACCGGCGATCAGGGCGAGGGTCACGCCCAGCGAGATGGTGGGATCGAGCTTGCCCACGAGCTGGTTCCAGAAGATCTTGCCGCCGATGAACACGAGCACCAGCGCCAGGGCGTATTTCAGGTAGTGGAACCTGTGCACCATGGCGGCGAGCGCGAAGTAGAGCGCCCGCAGGCCCAGGATCGCCATGATGTTCGCCGTGTAGACCACGAAGGTGTCCGTGGTGATGGCGAAGATCGCCGGCACCGAATCCACCGCGAAGATCAGGTCGGCGACGTTGATCACCACGAGGGCCAGGAAGAGCGGCGTCGCCCAGGTGACGAGCTTGCCTGTCTTCGGGTCGGGCTCGCGCACGAAGAAGTGCTGGTCGTGAAGCCGGTTCGTCACCCGCATGTGCTTGCGCAGGAAGCGGACGAGCGGGTTCTTCTCGATGTCCGGATCGCTCTCGGGCACGAGCAGCATCTTGATGCCGGTCGCGATCAGGAACGCGCCGAAGATGTAGAGCATCCAGGAGTATTCCTGCACCAGGGCGGCGCCCAGAGCGATCATGATGCCGCGCAGGACGATGACGCCGATGATGCCCCAGACGAGAGCACGGTACTGATAGGCTCTGGGAATCGCGAAATAGCTGAAGATCAGCGAGATCACGAAGACATTGTCGATGGACAGGGACTTCTCGATGAAGAAGCCCGTGAAGTAGGAGATGCCCGCATGGCTGCCGTCCTGGGTCACCAGGAGGCCGGTCTCGAACGACCACCAGATATAGGCACCGAACAGCATCGCGATGCCGATATAGAACGCAGAGAGGAGAAGGCTCTCCTTCACGCCGAGTTCTTTGTCCTTTCTATTCAGGACACCGAGATCGAAGGCGAGGAGAAAAACGACAAGGCTCAGGAAAGCCGTCCACATCCAGACGGGCTTCCCCAGCCATTCCATGAGCAGGAATTCTGGCATAACCGGACCTTTGATTGCTTATGTTCAAGCATCGGCTCCGACATCGCAGTCGCGGTTGCGTCCTGCCAGAGGGGCCCGGTCGCCGATGGGAAACAAGTTGGGGAGCGTCTCCAACCCCGTCAAGAGCCTTGGCCGTGGAATTTTCTGCACAATTTTTCGTCAAATGCCTGTCCTGGCATCAGGGATGCCCTGGCAAGAGACTTGACCCGAAGCACCGATCTGATTGCATGGTCAAGAACAAGGCAGCTGGCGAAAAACGACGCCAGACGGCTCAAAGGCCATAAAAACAGAGGTGACGGTGATGTTCGTGGATCGTTCGATGAAGGCAGGGTGGATCAGAGGCATGCTGGCGGGCGCTGCCGTGCTTCTCGGGTCCGCGGCTGCCCAGGCCCAGACCCCGGTTCGGTTTTCGCTCGACTGGCGCTGGGAGGGCCCCGCCGCCCCCTTCGCGGTCGCCCTCGACAAGGGCTACTTCAAGGCCGAGGGTCTCGACGTGACGATCGATCCGGCGGCGGGATCCCGCGAGCCGATCTCCCGTGTGGCGTCCGGCACCTATGACGTGGGCTTCGGCGACGTGAACTCCCTCGTGCGCTTCCGCGACGAGAACCCCGGCACCGACATCAAGGCCGTGATGGTGATCTACGACCGGCCGCCCTTCGCCCTCATCGGGCGCAAGAGCCGGGGCATCAGCAAGGAGGTGTCGAGCCTCCAGGGCAAGAAGTTCGGTGCGCCGGCGGCCGACGGCGCTTACGCCCAATGGCCGATCTTCAAGGCCGTCAACAAGATCGACGATTCCAGCATGAAATTCGAGAACGTGGGTTTCCCGGTCCGCGAGCCCATGCTGGCGCAGGGCGAGGTCGATGCGGTGTTCGGCTTCTCCATGTCGTCCTACATCAACCTGAAGTCCCGCGGCGTGCCGGCGGACGATATCGTCGTGCTGCTCATGAGCGATTACGGCGTGGACCTCTACGGCAACACGATCATCGTCTCGCAGAAGTTCGCGCAGGAAAAGCCCGAGGCCGTGAAGGGCCTGCTGCGCGCTATCATGAAGGGCGTGCAGGACACGGTGAAAGATCCGTCGAGCGCCGTCGATGCGGTGGTCAAGCGCAACGACGTGGCCAAGAAGGACGTGGAGCTCGAGCGCCTCAAGATGGTGCTGGAGCAGAACATGATCACCCCGTGGGTAAAGGAGAACGGTTTCGGCGGCATCGACAAGGCCCGCTTCGCCAAGGCCCTCGACCAAATCGGCCTGACCTTCACCTACAAGGCCAAGCCCGAAGTGGACGCGGTGTTCACGGAGCAGTTCCTCCCCGCCGCCGACCAGCGCAAGGTGAACTGAGATCCTCCTTTACCCTCCCCTTCAGGGGGAGGGTCGGCCGTCAGGCCGGGGTGGGGTGAGTAGCGCGACCTTGCAGAACGTAGCGTTTCCACCCCACCCCGCTCGCTTATGCTCGCGACCCTCCCCCTCAAGGGGAGGGTAAGACTACGGAGCGCCCTTTGTCTGCTTTCGTCGACATCCACGACGTGACCCACGTCTATGCGCGGGCCGAGGACGGCCTGCCGGCCGTCCGGAACCTGAACCTCAAGGTACACGAGGGCGAATTCGCCGCCATCGTCGGCCCCTCGGGCTGCGGCAAGTCCACCCTCATGAAGCTCGCCACCGGCCTGCAGTTTCCCGTCGAGGGAACCGTGATCGTGGACGGCAGGCAAGTGGGCGCGCCGGTGAAGCTCGCCGGCATGGCGTTCCAGAACCCCACCATGCTGCCCTGGCGCACCACCCTCGACAACATCCTGCTGCCGCTCGAAATCGTGGAGCCGCACCGCTCGCGGCTGCGCCGGCACAAGGCGGAATATGTGGCAAAGGCCGAGAGCCTGCTCGCCCAGGTCGGCCTGAAAGGGCAGGGTCACAAGTTCCCCTGGCAGTTGTCCGGCGGCATGCAGCAGCGCGCCTCCCTCTGCCGCGCACTCATTCACGAGCCCAAGCTCCTGATGCTCGACGAGCCCTTCGGCGCGCTCGACAGCTTCACCCGTGAAGAATTGTGGTGCGTGATGCGCGACCTGCATGCGGCCCAGAAGGTGACGATCATCCTCGTCACGCACGACCTGCGCGAGGCGGCGTTCCTGGCGGACCGCATCTTCTGCATGAGCGCGCGTCCCGGCCGCATCGTGGCCGAGCGCGAGGTGGAGTTCCCGCGGCCGCGCGATCTCGAGATCACCTACACGCCCGCATTCTCCGCCCTCGTTCACGAGCTGCGCGGCCACATCGCGCAGGCGCGCCAGGCGGCGTGAGGAACCCATGAAAACCAAGAACAAGCTTGCCCTCGCGCCCTGGGTCTTCACCGTCGGCTTCTTCGCCCTGTGGGAGATCCTCTGCCATACCTTAAAGATCTCAAGCTTCATCCTGCCGGCGCCCTCCACGATCCTTTGGGCCGTGTGGGAATACCGCAACCAGCTCACCTATCACGCCATGCATACCCTCTGGATGACGCTCGCGGGGTTTGGGCTTGCAGTCGGCTTTGGGCTGCTGCTCGGAATGGTGCTCGGCTCCTCCCGGCTCATCAATGCGGGCACCTATCCGCTGCTCGTGGGCTTCAACTCGATCCCGAAGGTGGCCGTGGTGCCGATCCTGGTGTTCTGGTTCGGCGTGGGCTGGGTGCCGCCGGTGATGACCGCCTTCCTGATCTCGTTCTTTCCCATCGTGGTGAATGTCGCGACCGGCATCGCCACGGTGGAGCCAGAGATGGAGGACGTGCTGCGGGCGCTCGGCGCTTCGAAGCGCGACATCGTGTTCAAGGTCGGCGTGCCGCGCGCCATGCCGTATTTCTTCGGCTCGCTCAAAGTCGCGATCACGCTTGCCTATGTGGGCTCCGTGATCGGCGAGCAGAACGCGTCGAATGTGGGCATCGGCAACCTGCTCACGCGCGCATCCGCCGCCTTCGAGGTGCCCCTCGTGTGGGCCGCTCTCGTGGTGCTCGCGGTGCTGGGCGTGATCATGTACGCCATCACGGCTTACGCGGAACGCTCCATGACGGGCTGGGCGCAGCGCTCGCAGATGGCGGCGTGATCTAAACACCTCACACCACTCTATCCTCATCCTGAGGAGCCGCTGAAAGCGGCGTCTCGAAGGAGCCTCCAGAATGCCCTGGAAACGCCTCGTCCTTCGAGACGCGAGCAAGCTCGCTCCTCAGGATGAGGTTCTTGTTGGGGATCCGCGAGAGGTGCTCACCGTCTCAACGACAGCGGGTTATCCGACAGGGCCGCCGCGTCGGGCTGATCGACGGCAGGACGGCCCAGAAAAGCGTCCCAAAGCTTCTCCACGGTCCCGCGTTCGAGATCATCGACAATGAAGACGATGCGGCTGCGCCGGTCCTCGCTGGGCCAGCGCGGCAGCACGGCCGGCACGTGGATCACATGCTGCACGCCATGGATCACGACCGGATGCTCCGGATCCTCGGCCAGCGCAACGAGACCCTTCACACGCAGGAGCTTCGCGCCTTGCGAGGAGCGCAGGAGGTCGAGAAACATGTCGAGCGTGCCCTGGCGGATCGGCTGGTCGCTCGTGAGGCAGAAGGCGCGGATCTTCTCGTCGTGCCGGTTCACGTCGTGATGATGGTGATGATGATCGTGACCATGGTGGTGATGCCCATGCTGGTGCGCGTGACTTTCGCGTTCGGCCTCTTCGACCGCTTCCGTTTTCAGCCACTCGGCCACATCGGCGATTTTGCCTTCGAGATCGAAAAGGCCGCCGGCGATGACGTCCTCGGCCGGCGCATCCGCCGCGAGCAGGGTTGCGCCGGGATTGAGCTGATGCAGCCGGTTCCGCAGTTCCGACAGCTTTGACTCATCGGTCACGAGGTCGGTCTTCGAGAGGACGATGCGCTCGGCCACCGCTGCCTGTTTCACCGCTTCGCGATGGGCGTCGAGGGTCACAGTTCCGTTGACGGCATCGACCACCGTCACGACGCCCTCCACGGCGTAGCGCATGGACAGATACGGATGATAGAGAACTGCGTGCAGGATCGGCGCCGGATCGGCGAGACCCGTGGTCTCGATGATCACGCGTTTGAACGGCATGATGCGGCCGTTGTCGCGCTTGCGCAGGAGATCCTCCAGGGTCGCGATGAGATCGCCGCGCACGGTGCAGCAGAGGCAACCTGCGGAGAGCAGCACCATGCCCTCGTCGACAGTCTCCACCAGCAAATGATCCAGGCCGATCTCGCCGAATTCGTTGATGATCACCACGCTGTCCTGCAGCGCGGCATCTTTCAGGAGACGGTTGAGCAGGGTGGTTTTGCCCGAGCCGAGAAAGCCCGTGAGGATCGTGAGCGGGAGGGGCGCGGGAGGAGTCATCGGGCTGTTCGTCATCGGGTTCAATCCGCAATCGGCACCAGGGGCGCACCTTTCAGGCGGCGCTGCTCCAGCACTACGTTGGCCATGATGGCTCCCAGCACAAGGGCGCCGCCTGCAATCTGCAGGGGGGACAAAACTTCATCGAGAATGAGAGCCGACGAGACGGCGGCCACCACGGGCTCGGTGCAGTAGATGATTCCGGCCGCGACCGCCGTGATGCGCCCGAGGGCCAGGAACTGCAGCACGAAGCCGAAGATGTAGCCGCCGATTGTCATGGCGACCGCGAAAGGGGCCGCCGCCAGAGAGGAGGGCGGCGCCAGCTGCCCGGCCGCCAGACTGATGAGCGCTGCGGTGGGCAGGACGAGCACATGGATCCAGAAGGTCTTGGCCATGACGCCGGTCCTGCGGCAGCGCGCGGCGGCGAAGAACTGAATCGCCGTCGCGATGCTCGCCCCGAAGGCAAGGGCGAGGCCGCGCCAGTCGAGGTCGCCGAAGGCCGGGCCGACGACCAGAGCCACGCCGAGGGTGGCCACGGCCACGACTCCCAGCAATGTCGGCGTGAGCCTCGTGCCCTCCACAAACGGGCTCGCAAGCACGATCAGGATCGGGAAGGTATAGAACACCACGGCCGCCACCGTGACCGGGATATACGCCACGGACGAGAGATAGCAGATGCCCACGAACGCCGTGGCAATGCCGAGCAGGAGCAGTGTGCCGCGCTCTTCCCTGGCTGCTTTGAGCGATTGTCTCATGATTGCAGCCACAATGCCTACCAGAACGAGCATCAGGAACACCCGATAGACCACGATCGCCGAGCCGCTCGCCCCCGCAAAGGAGGCGATGCGGGCATAGACGATGTTGAAGCCATAGAGGCTCGCCGAGACGAGGGCGAAGAGCAGGCCGCTGGCGGGGGAGGAGCGATTCATATCGAAACTTGCGTGGCAGGGGCCGAAGCGTTTGCCCGGATGCCCCTGAATTGCAAGGGCTAGAGTATCGGACCCAAAAGTGGATTTGCACTTTTGGGATTGATCCGATGCTTCATTTTGGACGCGCTAAGCAAAACGCCCGGTGGGTGACCGGGCGTTGCAGAGAAATGATGGCCTGTCGGATCAGTTCGCGACCGATTTCGGCTTTCCGGCCGCGTCCGCCTTTTGCGGCCCCTTGACCTTGGTGTCCGTCGAAGGCTTCGCCGCCGGCTTTGCGCCCGTCACCGGCTTGACGGTGACGCTGACCCGCGGCGGGGTCTTGCCCTTGTCCGTGCTCTTGACCGCGGGCTTTGCGGGCTCGCTCTCGGCAGCCTTTGTGTCGTCCTGCGCAGCGGCATCGTCCTGCTTGGCTGCCGCCTTGGTCTTCTTGGGTGCGGACGCCTTCTTGGTCTTGGCCCTGCGAGCCTGCTCGGCCGCAGCCTCAGCCGCGGCCTGCGCGGCAATCTCGGCCTCGCTGGGCGGATTCAGGCCGACCCAGACGCGCTCCGGCTGCACGGCGGTGCGGGGCCCGAGCACGGTGCGCACCGGCTTGTCGGCAACTGTGCCGGCAAAAGCCATGACTTCCGTTGAGAAGAGGTTGGGGATGTTGCTGTCGGTCTCGGCAACAGCCGGAGTGTCCTCCTCCTGCGGCATCGGTCCGCGGCGGTCGCAGATGACCGGGCGCATGTCCGGCGGGCTGACATTGGCCGAGGCCGGCAGCGCCGCAAGCTCCGGATTGGTGAAGTTCACCTTGCTGTTGAAGCCGCGGTCGAACAGCTCGGCGGCCTTGATGGTGCGCTCGTTGGCGGAAGGCGCGCCGAGGACGACCGTGATCAGGTGGCGGCCGTCGCGGTGGGCGCTCGCCACCACGTTGAAGCCGGACGAGCAGATGAAGCCGGTCTTCATGCCGTCAGCGCCGGGATAGCGGCCGATGAGGCCGTTGGTGTTGCGCATGATGCGGCGGCCGAACTGAACGGCGCCGATGTCGAACAGGTCCTTGTGGTCCGGAAACTCCGTCAGCAGCGCGCGGGCGAGCAGCGCCATGTCGCGGGCCGTGGTCTGGTTGCGCTCGTCAGGCAAGCCATGGGGATTGGCGAAGCGGCTGCTCACCATGCCGAGGCGCCGGGCATGGGTGTTCATCAGCTCCGAGAAACCGTCGATCGAGCCGCCGATATTTTCCGCGATGGTGGCTGCGACATCGTTTGCCGACTTCACCATCATGATCTTGAGGGCGTTGTCGAGCCGGATCTCCGTGCCGGGCTTGAAGCCCATCTTCGACGGGGGCAGGGCGGCGGCGCCCTCGGACACGATGAGAAGCGTGTCCATGCTCATCTGGCCGGAGCGGATCTTGTCGAGGGCCACATAGGCCGTCATCAGCTTGGTGATGGAAGCCGGAAACCAGGGGTCGGTCGCCCTCTCGGCGTGGAGAACACGGCCGGATTCGACTTCAACGACAAGCGCAGGGCCGCCGGCGGCCAGAGCCGAACCGCTCATCAGGGCGGCAAGGGCAAAGGCTGTCACGCGGAGGACACGGCTAACGTTCATGCGGAACGACTCCTTGGCTTCGTTCGACGATAGGAGAGGATGGATCAGCCCCGCCTGCCAGCTGGGCTATTTTTAGAGCCAAACCTTGGCCTTGGCTAGGTTGGGCCGCTTGTTGATTGCTTAAACTCCTCTTCTTAATGAATTCCATGGCAAGAGAGTGGCAAGAGCCGCGCGGATTGAAGATCGATATGAGTGCATCCCTCCTCTGGATTCCCGTGACTCTTCTGGCCGCAGCAGCGCAAACCGGCCGCAATGCTACCCAGCGGCGCCTCACCGAAACGATCGGAACCGTAGGAGCGACCCAGGTCCGGTTCCTCTACGGTTTCCCCTTCGCGCTCCTGGCCTTGACGGCGATGTGGCTCGCCACCGGTGAAGCGCCGCCTGCGCCCAATACCGCCTTCCTGGCCTATGCGCTCATGGGTGCTTTAACCCAGATTTTTGCCACCGCGCTCATGCTCGCAGCCATGCGGGAGCGCGCCTTCTCCGTGGTCACCGCCTATACCAAGACCGAACCGGTACAGGTGGCGCTCTTCGGGCTGGTGCTCCTCGGCGACCCGCTCACCCCGGCCATGGCTCTCGCCATCGTGGTGGCCACGGGCGGCGTGCTGCTCATGTCCCTGAAGCCAGGCACGAGCCTGACCTCGTCCGGCCTCAGGCCTGTTCTCTTCGGGCTCGCCTCGGGAGCCTTCTTCGCCTTGGCAGCCATCGGCTTTCGCGGTGCGATCCTGTCCCTCGACGGGGGCTCCTCGCTCATCCGGGCTTCCACGACCCTGGTCTGGGGCCTCGGCCTGCAGACCGCCGTTCTGCTCATCTGGCTCGGCCTCTTCGATCGCCGGGCGCTGGTGGCGAGCTTTGCGGCGTGGCGTCCATCCTTAGGGGCAGGCTTCCTCGGGGCGCTGGCATCCCAGTTCTGGTTCATCGGCTTTGCGCTTACCACGGCGGCCAATGTGCGCACCCTCGCTCTGGTGGAGGTGCTGATGGCACAGGCCGTGTCCCATCGTTTTTTGGCGCAGGCGACCACGAGGCGTGAGGTGGCCGGAATGCTGCTGATTCTCGGAGGGGTTGCGCTCCTCCTCATGTCCCAACGTTAGCTTGTCGCTGCGGCAGTCGCGTGATAACGAACAAGGTTACATAGACCGTGACTGTATTTCGGATCACCAATGACCGACGCTGCTGCTCCTGAACCTGTACAACCCGCCTATCGCGTGCTCCAGGTGGGCGATCCGGTTCCGTGGTTCAAACAGAACTCCACCAGCAATCCGAACTTCAGCTTCGACACGGTGGCCGGCCGCTACATCGTCCTGTGCTTCTACGGCATGGGCTCGGACGAGGCCGGTCGCGCAACCCTGGCGTCGTTTCAGGACCAGCACCGCTCCCTGTTCGACGACGACAAGATCGCCCTGTTCGGCGTGAGCGTCGATCCGTCGGATCAGTCCGAGGGCCGCGCCAGGCAGATCATCCCGGGCATCCGCCACTTCTGGGATTTCGACGGCGCGGTCGGGCGCCTCTATGGTGCCCTGCCACGCAACGTCCAGCCGGGGCAGGGTCCGGTTCCAATCCACCGCTTCTGGATGGTGCTCAACCCATCCTTGCGCGTGCGCGCCATCTTTCCGTTCGAGGAGAATGGCAGCGACCGGGAGAAGGTGATGGCCTATCTGCGCGCCTTGCCGCCGGTCAGCCACTATGCCGGGTTCGAGCTGCCGGCTCCCGTCCTCGTCGTCCCGGATGTGTTCGAGCCCGAGTTCTGCCGCCACCTGATCGGCCTCTATGAGCAGCATGGCGGCGAGGAATCCGGGTTCATGCGCGAGGTCGACGGCAAGACCGTGGCGGCGCACGATCCGAACCACAAGCGCCGCAAGGATTACACGATCGAGGATCCCAACCTGATCCGGCAGGTGCAGCACCGCATCATCCGCCGCATCAATCCCGAGATCGAGCGGGTGCATTTCTTCAAGCCCTCACGCATGGAGCGCTACATCGTCTCCTGCTATGCGGCGGAGGACGGGGGACACTTCCGTGCTCACCCGGACAACACCACCAAGGGCACGGCCCATCGTCGCTTTGCGGTCTCGATCAACCTCAATCATGACTTCGAGGGCGGCGAGGTGAGCTTCCCGGAATACGGGCCGCGCACCTACAAGGCGCCCCCCGGCGGTGCCGTGGTGTTCTCGTGCCCGCTCCTGCACGCGGTCTCCAAGGTCACGAAAGGTCGCCGCTTTGCCTTCCTGCCGTTCCTCTACGACGAGGAGGCGGCGAAGGTGCGCGAGGCGAACAATGCCCACCTCGGTGAGGGTGTCGGCGCCTACAAATCGTGATCCCGGCTTAGCGCTCGCCCGCCTTGATCCACTTGTCGACCTTCGGCGGTTCGTAAGCACGAACGGCCTGAATCAGGGCAGCCGGATTGCTCTCCACGATCAGCATGGCGCGGTGGATCGGCTTCACGAAGCCGCGCTCCACCACGTCGTCCAGAAAGGCGGTCAGCTTGTCGTAAAAGCCGCCTGCATTCAGGAGCGCGCAGGGCTTGCGGTGGTAGCCGAGCTGCGCCCAGGTCCAGACCTCGAACAGCTCCTCGAAGGTGCCCAGGCCCCCGGGCAGGGCGATGAAGCCGTCGGCGAGCTCGGCCATCAGGGCCTTGCGCTCGTGCATGGAGCCCACCACCCGAAGGTCGCTTAGACCCTTGTGGGCAATCTCCTTGTCCACCAGCGCCTGCGGCATCACCCCGATCACGTCACCGCCCTTGGCCATGGCTGCATCGGCCACCGCGCCCATGAGACCGACCGAGGCGCCGCCATAAATCAGGCCGATTCCGCTGGCAGCAAGGGTCTCGCCCAGCGCACGCGCGGTGTCGAGATAAACAGGATCCTGACCGGCATTCGAGCCGCAGAAGACGCACAGGCGCATGGGCTGCCTCTCATGATTCGCTTCGCGCCATGATGAACCGCAGCTTGGCGCCAATCTCAAGATGGCATCCGACTTGCTGAATGGTGCAAAGAGCGCCACTTTGTGCCCAACAGCACAATCCTTGAGGAGATCTCCATGACCGCCTGCATCGTCGGCTGGGCTCATACCCCCTTCGGCAAGCTCGACGCCGAGACCGTCGAGAGCCTGATCGTCCGCGTCACCAACGAGGCGCTGGAGCATGCCGGTATCGGACCCGAGGATGTGGACGAGGTGGTGCTCGGCCATTTCAACGCCGGGTTCTCACCTCAGGACTTCACCGCCTCCCTGGTGTTCCAGGCCAGTGATCGCTTCCGCTTCAAACCGGCGACCAGGATCGAGAATGCCTGTGCGACGGGTTCGGCGGCCGTGCACCAGGCGATCAAGACCATCGAGGCCAAGCGCGCCAAGACCGTGCTGGTGGTGGGTGTCGAGCAAATGACCCGCACACCAGGACCTGAGATCGGCAAGAACCTGCTTAAGGCTTCTTACCTGCCGGAGGATGGTGAGACGCCCGGCGGCTTCGCCGGCGTGTTCGGCAAGATCGCCGGCACCTATTTCCAGCGCTACGGCGACCAGTCCGATGCGCTCGCCATGATCGCCGCCAAGAACCACAAGAACGGCGTCGACAATCCCTATGCCCAGATGCGCAAGGACTTAGGCTTCGACTTCTGCCGGGCCGAGAGCGACAAGAACCCGTTCGTGGCAGGCCCCCTGAAGCGCACCGATTGCTCGCTGGTCTCCGACGGCGCCGCCGCCCTGGTGCTCGCGGACACGGAGACGGCGCTGCGCATGAAGCGCGCGGTCGCCTTCCGGGCCACGGCGCACGCGCAGGACTTCCTGCCCATGTCGAAGCGCGACATCGTTCAATTCGAGGGCTGCACGGAAGCCTGGCAGCGGGCCCTGTCCCAGGCCGGGATCGAGCTCTCCGATCTGTCCTTCGTGGAAACCCACGACTGCTTCACCATCGCCGAGCTCATCGAGTACGAGGCCATGGGCCTGACCCCTCGCGGCCAGGGCGCGGTCGCCGTCAAGGAAGGCTGGACGAACCGCGACGGCAAGCTGCCGGTGAACCCCTCCGGCGGCCTCAAGGCCAAGGGTCATCCCATCGGGGCGACGGGCGTATCCATGCACGCGCTCTCCGCCATGCAGCTCTGCGAGGAGGCCGGCGGCATCCAGGTGAAGAACCCCGTGCTCGGCGGCATCTTCAACATGGGCGGCGCCGCGGTGGCGAATTATGTGAGCGTGCTTGAGCGGATCAAATAGCACGATTCCTTTCGTCATCACCGGCCTTGTGCCGGTGATCTCGATCCGAAAAGTGCGGCGCCTCCCATGATCGGGATGGCCGGGACAAGCCCGGCCATGACAGGTTGAGATAGTTGTCGCCCTATTCCCCCGGCGCCTTGGCCTGGATGGCCAGGGCGTGCAGGCCCCTGTCGAAGGCACCTTTCAGCGTGCTGTTCACAAGGCGGTGACGCTCGACCCGGCTCTTGCCGGAGAAGGCGTCAGACACGATATACACGTGGAAGTGAGTTTCACCGCCCTCCCGCCATCCCGCATGGCCGTGATGCTTCTCTGATTCGTCGGTGACGGTCAGCTCGGTCGGCTGCAGGCTGTCCTGCAACGTCGTTGTGATCCAGTGGGTGAGGGTCATTCTGATCTGTAAACCTTTTTGAACGGGTCTGCGGCCAAAAGCGCTCAGGCCTTGGCTCAAAGCCTCAAGACACTCATAATCGCTGAATCATGGATCTCAACTCGCCTCTTTTCGACCGCATCCGCATCAAGGCCTCCAGTGACGAACCGCAGGAGACCAAGGGGCCTGTCTGCGAGCATCCTGCCTGCAAGGCCGCCGGCGAATACCGTGCGCCCAAGGGGCGTGACCGGGAAGGCCAGTACTGGCGCTTCTGCCTCCAGCATGTGCGCGAGTACAACGCGTCGTACAACTATTTTGCCGGCATGTCCGACACTGCGGTTGCGGCTTTCCAGAAGGATTCCATCATCGGCCACCGGCCGACCTGGGCCATGGGGGTGAACTCCGCGGCCGCTGGCGAGGGTCAGGGCGCCAAGGCCGAGCCCCGCGAGTGGGAATATGTCGATCCGCTCGGGGTTCTGCGCGGGGAGGACTTCACCCAGGCCCGTACGCGCCGGGCCGCGCCTGAGCCGAAGCGCCCGCGCTACACGGGAGCGGTGCGCCGGGCCCTGGACATCCTCGGCCTCGACGAAACGGCCGACGGGCCGGCCATCAAGGCCCAGTACAAGTCCCTGGTGAAGCGCTTCCACCCGGATGCCAATGGCGGCGACCGCTCCTTCGAGGAGCGCCTGCGCGACATCATCAAGGCGCACGACACCCTCAAAAGTGCCGGACTCTGCTGAAGACAATATCCTTTCAGGCAGAGCCGATAGGCTGATTAGGAAATTGCACCATCCGGTGATGGGGTTTAAGAAACCCATGACACCTTCATGACCTATATCCGAACAAGAGGCCCCTTATGACGGCACATACCGAGACAGCGACCCTTACGCCTGACATGAAGGTGTCCGTGCGACAGGTCTTCGGCATCGACTCGGATCTGGAGGTCCCGGCCTTCTCGCAAGCCGAACAGCATGTGCCCGATCTCGACCCCGACTACCTCTTCGACCGGGATACGACGCTGGCCATCCTGGCGGGGTTTGCCCGCAACCGCCGCGTGATGATCACCGGCTATCACGGCACCGGCAAGTCGACCCATATCGAGCAGGTGGCGGCCCGCCTCAACTGGCCCTGCGTGCGCGTGAACCTGGACAGCCACGTGTCCCGCATCGACCTCGTCGGCAAGGACGCCATCGTGCTCCAGGAGGGCAAGCAGGTCACAGCCTTCCAGGACGGCATCCTGCCCTGGGCGCTGCAGAACAACGTTGCTCTCGTGTTCGACGAATACGATGCCGGCCGTCCCGACGTGATGTTCGTGATTCAGCGCGTGCTTGAGCAGTCGGGCAAGCTCACGCTCCTCGATCAGAAGCGCGTGATCCGGCCTCACCCGGCCTTCCGGCTGTTTGCCACCGCCAACACGGTGGGCCTCGGCGACACCTCGGGCCTCTATCACGGCACGCAGCAGATCAACCAGGGCCAGATGGACCGCTGGTCCATCGTGACCACCCTGAACTACCTGCCGCACGACAAGGAGGTGGACATCGTCCTCTCCAAGGCGAAGCACTACCAGGAGGATCCGTCCGGCCGGGACATCGTCAACAAGATGGTGCGTGTGGCCGACCTCACCCGCTCGGCCTTCATGAACGGCGATCTCTCGACCGTCATGAGCCCGCGCACGGTGATCACCTGGGCGGAGAACGCCGAGATCTTCGGCGACACGGGCTTCGCCTTCCGGGTCACCTTCCTCAACAAGTGCGACGAGCTGGAACGCACCCTGGTGGCCGAGTTCTACCAGCGCTCCTTCGGCAAGGAACTGCCGGAGAGCGCCGTGAACATGGTGCTGTCTTAAGGCGTCATCCCGGACGCGCCATGGGCGCGATCCGGGATCGTTTGGGAGTTTCGCTGGTTTTAGCGATCCCGGCTCTTCGCCAGCGCATCGTGCGGAAAAGTGGTCCCGGTTTTCCGCTCCCAACGATGCGCTGGCATAAAGCGTATGCATCGGATGGATCCCAAAAGTGGGCTCCACTTTTGGGTCCGATGCTCTAAGCTCCGGCCGGGATGACGGATGAAGGAATTCGATGTCCATCTCGAACCGCAAGCCAGGTGAGAAGAAGGAAGCGCCGGCGGAGCCGCTGAAGCGCTCCATTGCCGGCACCATGAAGGCCATTGCCCGGAAACCCGACCTCGAGGTGGCCTTCGCGTCCGATCGTCCGGTTCTCATGGGCCAAGACAAGGCCCGCCTGCCGGAACCGCCGCGCCGGCTGACCTCGCAGGACGTGGCGATCCTGCGCGGCAATGCGGATGCCATGGCGCTGCGGCTGGCCTGCCACGACACCACCCTGCACCGGAAGCTCGCCCCCGAGGGACAGGCGGCGCGGGCCGTGTTCGATGCGGTCGAGCAGGCGCGCGTGGAATCCATCGGATCCCGGCGCATGGCCGGCATCTCCTCCAACATCACGGCGATGCTGGAGGACCGCTACCATCGCGGCGGCAAATACGAGGAGATCACGGACCGGGCCGACGCGCCGCTCGAGGATGCGCTCGCCCTCATGGTGCGCGAGCGACTGACAGGGCAGAAGCCGCCCGCCTCGGCGGCCAAGATCGTCGATCTCTGGCGCGACTTCATCGAGGACCGCGCGGGCCGAGACCTCGACGGCCTGCTCAAGAACATCGAGAACCAGCGCAGCTTTGCCCGCAACATCCGCGACCTGCTCTCCTCCCTGAACATGGCCGACGAGGCGTCCATGGATTCCGAGGACGAGGAGAACGAGGAGGAGAACGAGTCCGAGCAGCAGGAGCAGCAAGGCGAGGGCGAGTCCGAGCAGGAGAGCCAGGGCGACCGCGCCGAGACGGAGGTCAGCGAGGATTCAAGCGACGAGATGGAGGATGGCGCCACCGAAGAGGCCGATGGTCCTTCCGGCGAGCTGCCCGAGGAATCCGAAGAGGCCGATTCGGAGGATGCCGGCGAATCCTGGCGCCCGCCATCGCGGCCGAACGAGGCGCGCGGCCCCGACTACAAGGCCTATAGCCAGAAATTCGACGAGATGATCCATGCGGAGGATCTCTGCGACGCAGACGAGCTGACGCGCCTGCGCGCTTATCTCGACAAGCAGCTCGCCCATCTCCAGGGCGTGGTCGGTCGCCTGGCGAACCGCCTGCAGCGCCGTCTCATGGCGCAGCAGAACCGGTCCTGGGAATTCGACCTCGAGGAGGGAACCCTCGATCCCGTGCGCCTGCCGCGCATCATCATGGATCCGTACCAGCCGCTCTCCTTCAAGCAGGAGCAGGACACGAACTTCCGCGACACCGTGGTGACGCTGCTTCTCGACAATTCCGGCTCCATGCGCGGGCGCCCGATCACTGTGGCGGCCACCTGCGCCGATATCCTGGCGCGCACGCTGGAGCGCTGCGGCGTAAAGGTCGAGATTCTCGGCTTCACCACCCGCGCGTGGAAGGGCGGGCAGGCCCGCGAGACGTGGCTGCAGGCTGGCAAGCCTGCCAACCCGGGCCGCCTCAATGACCTTCGCCACATCATCTACAAGTCGGCGGACGCACCTTGGCGGCGCGCGCGCAAGAACTTGGGTCTGATGATGCGCGAGGGACTGCTCAAGGAGAATATCGACGGCGAGGCCCTTGACTGGGCTCACAAGCGCCTGCTCGGCCGGCCCGAGCAGCGGCGCATTCTGATGGTGATCTCGGATGGTGCGCCAGTGGACGACTCGACCCTGTCGGTCAATCCCGGCAACTATCTCGAGCGGCACCTGCGCTACATCATCGAGGAGATCGAGACCCGTTCGCCCGTGGAGCTCATCGCCATCGGCATCGGCCATGACGTGACGCGCTATTACCGCCGCGCCGTGACCATCGTCGACGCCGAGGAGCTCGGCGGCGTCATGACCGAAAAGCTCGCGGAGCTGTTCGAGGAGAATGCCGGGCCGCCGGCCCGTGGCGCGGCTCCCCGGCGCAGAGCTCACGCTTGAGGCTGACCCGGCGCAATGTTCTGATCGGCGGCGGTGCAACTGCTGCGACCCTCGCCTGCACGGGCGTCGCCCTGGCGCAGCGCCCGCAGGCCTTCAAAGGGGCAACGGCGATCCGGGTCGAGGCGCAGCCGATCAGCCGGCTCTCGACCACCGATCCCGACCGCAGCCGCTTCGGCGCGCTGATGTTCCGCTCCGGCGTCATCCTGCGCTCCGACGTGTCGGCCTTCGGGGGCTTTTCCGGCCTGTGGCGGTCGGGCAGCGGGCAGGAGATCATCGCCCTTGCGGACAACGCGCAGATCCTGAAAGCCCGGATCGAAACGGCGGACGGACGCATGTCTGGCCTGTCCGGCCCGGTCCTGTCGCCATTGATTTTGAGCAATGGCGTGCCGATGCGGCGGTCGCGCTACTACGACACGGAAAGCTTTGCGCTCCTAGGGAACGCCGTCTTCATCGGCACCGAGCGCAACCATGCCGTCATCCGGTTCGAGCGCAACGCCGCCGGCAGCATCATCCGGGGCGTCCCGATTCCCGTTCCGAAAGCCCTTCAGGATCTGCCGAGCAATGGCGGCCTGGAGGCGGTCGCCCTTGCGCCGCAACGCTCAGCCCTCAGCGGCGCTCTCGTCGGCATCGCCGAGGGCGGCAGCGGGTTCATTCTCACAGGATCCAGGCAGGGAGGCTTTCAGGTGGCTCTCTCCGGCGGCTATGACGTCACCGACCTGGCCTTCCTTCCCGATGGCGATGCCGTAATCCTGGAGCGTCGCTTCTCGCTCTTCGGCGGGTTCGTCTGCCGCCTGCGCCGCATCGAAGCGGCGGCGATCCATGCGGGCGCACGCATCGACGGGGAGGTGCTCTACGAGAGCGAGGCCTCGCATCAGGTCGACAACATGGAGGGGCTGGCGGTTCACCGCGAGGGCGGCGAGACGGTCCTCTCGCTGATCTCCGACGACAATTTCAGCTCGCTGCAGAAAACCGTCCTGCTCGAATTCGCCCTGGCGGCCTAAATCAGGCGTGCCGCTGCAGCCGCGGGCGCATGAGCGCCAGGATGGCGCCGTAGGGGGCAATGGCGATGGCAGCCAGCGCGAGCTTCACCCCATAATCCGCGATGGCGAGATTGACCCAGGGAAGGGCGATGCAGGCGTCCGCGATCCCTGCCTGGCCCAGCATCTCGCTGATGGTCAGGCCGAAGCCCGGCACGACGCCGCAATAGAAGGCGAACGAGAAGAAGATTGCCGTGTCGAGGCCTGACGAGATCACGGACGAGATGAAGGGCGGCATCCACCAAGCCTTGTCGCGCAGGCGGGCGAAGATGCTGATGTCGAGAAGCTGGGCCACGAGGAAGGCCGAGCCCGACGCAATGGCAATGCGCGGCGTCGCCAGAACGATGGAGAGCGCCACGGCTAGCACGAACCCGACATAGACCACCCGACGGGCGCCTTGGGTTCCGAAGCGGCGGTTCGACAGGTCGGTGACCAGGAACGAGAACGGATAGCTGAAGGCGCCCCAGGTCAGGTAGTCGCCCATGCCCCAATGGGTGAAGGGATGCTGGACCAGGATATTCGACGAGAGGACGACCAGGGTCATTGCCGTGAGCGCAATGAGGAAGTCGCGGCGGTCGATCTGGGTCATGGGGCGGGCCTTCCAGGCAATGCTTAAGCCTTACATCAACGCAAAACGGGCGGCACCAGGGCCGCCCGCAAAGCCAAAATATAGCGATCAGAGATCAGCTTGCAGCAGCGAGCTTCTTCTCGAGCTCGCGCTTCACCGCCAGGGCGGTGGTGGAGAGTTCCTCAGCCTTGGCCTTGGCCAGGAAGGCGTCGAGGCCGCCGCGGTGCTCGACCGAGCGGAGCGCATTGGCGGTGACGCGCATGCGGAAGGAGCGCTGCAGGGCGTCAGATTGGAGCGTGACGTTGCAGAGGTTCGGCAGGAACTTCCGCTTCGTCTTGCGGTTCGAGTGGCTCACCAGGTGGCCACTCAGCACGGCCTTGCCGGTCAGTTCGCAACGGCGCGACATGGGTTCAATCCTATTCGTCGTGTGAGGGTCGCGACCACAATTCGCGGGTTTGCAAGATCGCAGATCCCACGCGGCCGGACACCAGAAGTCCTTGGAAGGTGCGAGCCTATAAGCCGAAACAGGGGGTGGGTCAAGAATAGCGCGACGTCGCACCCTCTTTTTTTCGGCCGCGTGGTCACGATTTATTCCGAATCTCGTGCGATGCAACAGAATAGACTATCGGAACAGCCCTATGCGCCTCATCGCCTCAGCTCTCGTCACCTTGGCCTTTGCCGGAACGGCTTCGTTCGCTCAAGGGCAGACCCTCAAGGTGACGTACGACCTCTCCCTCGCGGGCTTGCCCCTCGGGAAAGCAGACCTCGTCTCGTCCTTCAAGGGAAAGAAGTACCAGATGCAGGGCAATGCGAAGCTGACCGGCCTCGCCATGGTCCTGACCGGCGGCAAGGGTGAGGCTTCCGCGTCAGGCACGCTCGCCGGAGCCGGCCCGCGCTCGACGAGCTTCGCCGTGGTGTCCAAGACCTCCGACAACCAGCGCAGTGTTCGCATGGGGTTGAAGGGTGGCCGGGTGGCCGACGTCGAGATCGATCCGCCCCTTGAGCCCAAGGAAGACCGGATCCCGGTCCAGCCCGCGGACAAGAAGGGCGTTGTCGACCCCATGAGCGCCCTGCTCATGCCGGCTCTGGCATCAAAGGGCCTGACCGATCCCGACAACTGCAACCGGACCCTTCCCGTCTTTGACGGAGCCTCCCGCATGAACGTGGTTCTCACCTATGCGGAGACCAAGAATGTCGAGGTGGGGGGCTATTCCGGGCCGGTTCTCGTCTGCAATGCGCGCTATGTGCCGGTCTCCGGCCACCGACCCGAGCGGCCGGCCACCAAGTTCATGCAGGAGAACCGGGACATGTCGGTCTGGCTTGCGCCTGTCGAAGGTCCGCGCCTGCTCTTCCCCCTCAAAGTCTCCGTGCGCACCATGATCGGCGTCGGCGAAATGCAGGCCTCGCTCTGGTCGCTCGAAGGGGACGGCAAGGCGTCCCGGCCGATGCGCCGGGCGGTGCGGGCGGATGAGGCCGTCCAGGCCGGGGCTGTCCAATAGGGCCTGAAAATTAAGCCCAGAGAATCCCTGGCGAAAGCGCCCGCGGCGGGTGGCGAAGGCGGCGCCCGCCCCCATATAAGGGTATAGCCCGCAGCCGGCCGCGAGGGCCAGGCTGCCTCGAAGAGAAGGCGTCCGGCTCACGTAGCCGGCCCGTCCAGCCTCTCGTTACTCCGGGACGTTCAAGATTACCCGACATCCAGGCATGGCCCGTCGTTCCCTTCCCCCGCAGGTGCGCTCGCGCGGCGTCACGGCCGTGCTCGGCCCCACCAACACCGGCAAGACCCATCTGGCCATCGAGCGCATGCTCGGCCACGACAGCGGCATGATCGGCCTGCCCCTGCGCCTGCTCGCGCGCGAGGTCTACAACCGCGTGGTGGAGAAGGCCGGCCCCCATAACGTCGCTCTGGTCACCGGCGAGGAAAAGATCAAGCCGGACCGGCCGCGCTACTGGATCTGCACCGTCGAGGCGATGCCGCGGGATCTCGACGTTGCCTTCGTGGCCGTGGACGAGATCCAGCTCGCCAGCGATCTCGACCGGGGGCACGTCTTCACCGACCGCCTGTTGAACCAGCGCGGGCGCGAGGAGACCCTGCTCATCGGCTCGGCCACCATGCGGCCGCTGATCGAGGCGCTGATCCCGGGCGTTCACGTGGTCACCCGGCCGCGCCTGTCGCAGCTCTCGTTCGCCGGCGAGAAGAAGGTGTCCCGCCTGCCCCGGCGCTCGGCCATCGTGGCCTTCTCGGCCGAGGAGGTCTATGGCATCGCCGAGCTCATCCGCCGCCAGAGCGGCGGCGCGGCGGTGGTCCTAGGGGCGCTTTCGCCCCGGACCCGCAATGCCCAGGTCGAGCTCTTCCAGAACGGCGACGTGGATTATCTCATCGCCACCGATGCCATCGGCATGGGCCTCAACCTCGACGTGAATCATGTGGCCTTCGCGTCCGACAAGAAGTTCGACGGGTTCCAGTTCCGCAAGCTGAACAATCCTGAACTGGCCCAGATCGCCGGCCGTGCCGGCCGCTACATGCGCGATGGGACCTTCGGCACTTCTGGCCGCTGCCCGCCCTTCGACGCGGAGACCGTCCAGGCGCTCGAAAACCACGTCTTCGATCCGGTGCGCATCCTGCAATGGCGCAACCCGGATCTCGATTTCTCCTCGCTCGCCCGCCTGCGCGATTCGCTTGGGAGCCAGCCTCGGGAGCATGGCCTCGTGCGCGCTCCCACGGGCGAGGACGTCACGGCCCTCGAAGTCCTGGCCAGGGAAGACGACATCCAGGCCATGGCCCGATCGCAATATGCCGTGGAGCGGCTCTGGCAGATCTGCCAGGTGCCGGATTACCGAAAGGTTTCTCCGCAGACTCATGCGGATCTCGTCGGCCAGCTCTATCGTTTCCTCATGAAGGACGGGGCCATCCCGGCCGACTGGTTTGCCCGCCATCTGTCCGCTATGGATCGGACCGATGGGGATATCGACACCCTCTCCAACCGCATCGCCCAGGTCCGGACCTGGTCCTTCGTCGCCAATCGTCCCGACTGGTTGAAGGATCCGGAGCATTGGCAGGATGTTGCGCGTCAGGTAGAGGACAAGCTATCGGATGCGCTCCATGAACGCCTCGCCCAAAGGTTCATCGACCGGCGGACGAGCGTTCTCATGCGGCGCTTGAGAGAGAACAAGATGCTCGAAGCGGAAATTACGACCACCGGCGACGTCACCGTCGAGGGTCAGCACATCGGTCACCTGCACGGCTTCCATTTCGTGCCTGATCCCCAGGCCGACACCACGGAGGTCAAGACCCTGCGCAACGCCGCCAGCAAGGCGCTGGCCGGCGAAATCGAGGCGCGGGCGGACCGATTCGCCGAAACCCCCGACACGATGCTCGTGCTGTCCAACGACGGCACCATCCGCTGGATGGGCGACCCGGTGGCCAAGCTGGAGCCCGGCGACAAGCTGTTCGATCCCAAGCTTCGCGTCCTTTCGGACGAGCATCTCACGGGTCCGGCCCGGGACAAGGTGGACAACCGCCTGCGCGCCTGGCTCAAGGCCTATGTGGTGCGCCTGCTCGGCCCGCTGCTGCAGCTCGAGGACAGCCACGAGCTCACGGGCCTGGCCCGTGGCGTCGGCTTCCAGATCGGAGAGGCGCTCGGCGTGCTGGAGCGCGCCAAGGTCCTCAACGATGTGCGCAGCCTCGACCAGGATGCCCGAGGCGCCTTGCGCAAGGCGGGCGTGCGCTTTGGTGCTTACCACCTCTATCTGCCGGCCCTGCTGAAGCCGGCGCCCCGCGTGCTCGCAACCCAGCTCTGGGCCCTGCAGAACGGAGGCCTCGACCAGAAGGGCATCGACGAGATCGCCCACCTGGCCCAGTCCGGCCGCACCTCGATCCCGGTCGATCCGGAGATCGCCCATGGGCTCTACCGAGCCGCGGGCTTCCGGGTGCTCGGCGGCCGCGCCGTGCGCGTCGACATCCTGGAGCGCCTGGCCGATCTCATCCGTCCGGCCATCGCCTACCGTCCCGGCGTCACCCCCGGCGAGCCGCCGGCGGGAGCCGCCGATGGCGAAGGCTTCGTGCCGACGGTCGCCATGACGTCCCTCGTGGGCTGCGCCGGCGAAGATTTCGCCACGATCCTGAAGTCGCTCGGCTACGTGATGGATCGCCGCCCCGGCCCAGCCATCACCGTGCCGCTCGTGGCGGCCCCGCGGGCAATCGAGCCCCAGGCAGCCGCTCCCGTGGGCGAGACTGTCGCTCCTGCGGAGGAAGCCCCGTCCGAGGCGGCTCCCGCCGAGACGTCCGAGGCTGCAGTCGGGACTGAAGAAATCGGCGCGGTTGCCGTCGAGGCTCCCGAGGCGTCCGTCTCCGAACAGGAGGTTGAGGCCAGCGCCGCCGAGGCCGTGGCTTCGCCCGAGGGGGAGGCGATGGCCCCCGCGGATGCATCGACCGAGGCTGCCCCTGCGGAAACGACCCCTGCCGAGCCTGAGATGATCGAGGTTTGGCGCCAGGGCCGCCGCCATCACGAAGGCGCGCAGGCCCACCGCGGGCGCGATGCCCGTGGCGGCCGTCATGAGCGCGGCGAGCGGTCCGACCGCACGGACCAGCGTCAGGATCGCGGCGACCGTCGCCCGCGCCATGGAGCAGGCCAGGGCGATCAGGCCGGCGAACGCCGGCCGCGTCCCGAGCGCCGCGAAGCGCAAGGGGAGGGCGGCCGTCCGCAGAACCGTCCGCCGCGCGGTCCAGGTCAGGGAGAAGGCCGCCGCGGGGACGAGCGCCGGGGTCCGAGGCCCGACAAGCGCGCCGACAACCGCCAGGACGGCGGCCGCGACCGGCGCGAGAAGCAGCCGGATCCGAATTCGCCCTTCGCCAAGCTGATGGCCCTCAAGGCCCAGCTCGAGGACAGCAAGAAGTGAGGTTCTGAGTGCATGCGTGAGGACCGTCAGCGGCTCGACAAGTGGCTGTGGTTCGCGCGCTTTGCGAAAACCCGGACGCTGGCCGCCAAGATGGTGACCGGCGGCTATGTCCGCCTCAACGGGCAGCGCACCGACAACGCCGCCAAGGCGGTGGCTGTCGGCGACGTGGTGACCATCGCGCTCCCCCGGGCCACCCTGGTGGCCCGGATCGAGGGGCTTGGGCTGCGCCGGGGCCCTGCAACGGAAGCAAGGCTGCTCTACCTGGATCTCAGCCAGGACAACAGCGCCCTTGTCAGCGACCCTGACAAGGGCTAGAGCGGCAGCAACCCTTTCTCTCGAATTGGAACAGACCCCGAAGGACCGTGCATGACCTACGTCGTCACTGAAAATTGCATCAAGTGCAAATACATGGACTGCGTGGAGGTGTGCCCGGTCGACTGTTTCTACGAGGGCGAGAACATGCTCGTCATTCACCCGGACGAGTGCATCGATTGCGGCGTCTGCGAGCCGGAATGTCCGGCCGAGGCGATCAAGCCCGATGCGGAGCCGGGCCTCGAGCAATGGCTGAAGCTCAACGCCGACATGGCCAAGAGCTGGCCCAACATCACCCTCAAGAAGGATGCGCCCGCCGACGCGAAGGAGTTCGACGGTGTGGCGGGCAAGTTCGAGGCGTTCTTCTCGCCCAATCCCGGCGAAGGGGACTAAGCCCTCAAGCTCGGACCTGAATAGGTCTGTTTAACGCTATGCTTTGAAATATTTTTGCTTTTTCGGCCGGACTGTGATAGGGTCCGTGAATGCCGTCGCTTGCGCTCAAGCCGTGCACCGTCTCCGCAGACCGGCGGTTCACATAATGAAGCAAAGATTCGCGTCCTTTGACTTAAGGGAGCGTTGCTGCCTTGGTCAAGGGCATGAGCGTTTGTAGCCGCTGGCTTTACATCAGGGAGACGAGCGGAACCGTCACGTTCTGCGACGCTCACATCCTATCCTCGTTCCACCGGGACCCTGCCCGGTGAGACAACAGCTCCCTCGCCGCCCAGGCGAGGACCATGCAAGGAGGCCTCTCTCGCATGACAACCGCCAAGAAGTCCGCCCAGCGTCTTGGGTTCAAGTCCGGTGAAGCGATCGTTTATCCCGCTCACGGTGTCGGCCGCATCACGGCCATTGAAGAGCAGGAAATCGCAGGTTTCAAACTGGAGCTGTACGTCGTCTCCTTCGACAAGGACAAGATGGTCCTCCGTGTGCCCACGGGTAAAGCGTCCAGCGTCGGCATGCGCAAGCTCGCCGAATCGGCTCTGGTCCAAAAAGCTCTGGACGTTCTGACGGGTCGTGCCCGCGTGAAGCGCACCATGTGGTCGCGCCGCGCCCAGGAGTACGAGGCCAAGATTAATTCCGGCGACCTGATCGCCGTCACCGAGGTCGTGCGCGACCTCTACCGCTCCGAGGCTCAGCCCGAGCAGTCCTACAGCGAGCGCCAGCTTTACGAATCCGCCCTCGACCGGATCGTGCGCGAGATCGCGGCCGTGAACAAGATCACGGATACGGAAGCCCTCAAGCTCATCGAGCAGAGCCTCGCCAAGTCCCCGCGCCGCGCCAAGGGCGCCGAGGGCGAAGGCGATGCGGAAGGCGACGATCTGCAGGAAGAGGCCGCCTGATCGCGTATCCCCACAAGGTTTCAAAAAGCCCGGCCCTAGGCCGGGCTTTTTTGTGCCCGGAGCCTTGTTTTTCAGAGGCCGGAATCTATTTTGCCGAACTCGGCTGTTGGAAGTGAACTTTTTGCGGCCTCGCTCGTTGTGTCTCTGCCAAGGGAGAGCACACAATGGGAGAAATCTCAGGGGTTCGCCGCCGGTTCGTCCGCGCTGCCATGAATGCACCTTTTCTCGAGAGAGAAGAGGAGCACCTTCTTGCCGTGCGCTGGAAAGAGAACCGCGATGAGGCGGCGCTTCATCAACTGACTGCTGCCCATATGCGCCTCGTGATCGCGCTGGCAGCCCGTTTCCGTCACTATGGCCTGCCCATGGCCGATCTGGTTCAGGAAGGCCATGTGGGTCTTCTCGAAGCCGCAGCCCGGTTCGAGCCTGAACGGGAAGTCCGCTTCTCGACCTATGCGACCTGGTGGATCCGCGCCTCCGTGCAAGATTACATCCTTCGTAACTGGTCAATCGTCCGCGGCGGAACGAGTTCCGCTCAGAAAGCCCTTTTCTTCAATCTGCGCCGCCTGCGCGCCCGTCTCACCCGCGGCGGGGAAGAGCGCATCTCCTCCGATGTGCACGCCAAGATCGCCGAGGCCATCGGCGTGTCGAAGGCCGACGTGGCGCTGATGGATGCCCGTTTGTCCGCACCGGACACCTCGCTCAATGCACCTGTCCTGGATGCCGATTCATCGAACTCCGCCGAACGCGTCGAGTTTCTGGTCGACAACAGCCCGCTGCCGGACGAGACCGTAACCGACTCGATCGACACCGAACGCCGCGTGCGCTGGCTGCAGCAGGCCCTTGAAGTTCTTAACGAACGTGAGCTGCGGATTCTGCGCGCCCGCCGCCTCGACGACGAGCAGGTGACCCTGGAATTCCTTGGCGACCGGCTCGGGATCTCGAAGGAGCGCGTGCGGCAGATTGAGAACCGCGCGCTCGAGAAGCTCAAGCGCGCCCTCGTGGAGCGCTATCCCCAGGCTTCCGGCGCTTTCGTCTAAGGCACAACATCTTCTGGAATTGTAATCGGCGAGGCGGGCAACTGCCTCGCCGATGCCGTTTCAAGGTTCACGAGCGAGGCTCTACTCCACCACGATCTTGTAGCGCTCGCCCACCTTCAACGGGGCGTTCTTGTCGAGGCCGTTGAGCAGCAGGAAGCGTTCAAGCGGCCGATCGATCGGCATGCGGGCCGCGAGCGCCTGCGCGGTGTCGCCCCGCTGAGCGGTGACGATCTGCAGCTTCAGGGGCCTGATCCGCCGTGCCTCCTCGGGCTGCACCTGCCGGACACTGTTCAGGGTCTGCTGGAAGATCGCTTCCAGATCGCCCCTGTTGCCCCGGGTCGCCATGATCAGCCGATAGGTGGTGCTGCCGATCCGGACGGCTGAAAGGCGGAAGGTCCATTCCTTGCCGTTGGACAGGGCCATCACCACGGGAAGGCCGTTCACCGTGCCGGGCGTCAGGGTGCCGGGCTCGATGGTGTCCGTCCAGGTGGAGCGCAGCACGTCCTCCAGGCTCTGGCCCTCCGGCGTGTCGGCGGCATCGAAGAGCAGGCGGCGCTCGCCGTCGGCAGAGGACCCGAGCACCGCCTGGGAGGTGTTCTCCAGGCTGAAGCCGTCGGGCGCCTCGAAGGCGACCCCGAGCCGGGAATGAATGAAGCGGCGGCCCTTCACGACGCCGTCGGCCGGATCGTCGCCGTAGGCAAGCCCTTCGAGAGCCGTGAGATAGGCCAGCCGCCCGGTCTCGCCGGTGCCGGCCAATTCCGTCCGCCGCGCAGCCTGCAAGGCCCGTGAGACGCGGTCGTTGGTGCTTGGATGCGAGGCCAGCCGGTCCCCTGTCTGGTTGTCGGAGCTCGTGCCCGAGCGCCCGAGCGACGTCAGGAAGCGCGGCGCCCCGAACGGATCGAACCCGGCGCGGGCCAGAACCTTCACGCCGGTCTGGTCCGCCTCGAGCTCCTGCGCCCGCGAGAAGCTGGCAAGGGTCGAGCGGGACTGGCTCTGCGCTGTGGCTGCCTCCTCGGCATCGTTCAGCACGTTCTCGGCCACCCGCTCGATCAGGGCCGAGCGGGCCTGCAGCTCGCTGCGCTGGGAGGCGTGGCGCAGGGTGACGTGGGCGATCTCGTGCGACAGGACGGCCGCCACCTCGGAGGTGTCGTTGGCGAGCGCCAGGAGCCCGCGGGTCACGTAAAGGCGCCCGTTCGGCAGGGCGAAGGCATTGACCGCGGGCGAGTTCAGGATCGTGACCTGGAAAGCCTCGTCCGGCCGGTCGGTGGCCATGACGAGCCGGTTCGTCACGTCCGTCAGGAGCTGCTGGAGCTGCGGTGCACGGCCCTCTCCGCCGAAGGCCCTGACGAGGCGCACATGATCCCGGTCGCGATCCGGGCCGATCACCCGCGGGGCGTTCGCCGGAAGCGACACATCCCCGCCAAAGCCGGAGCAGCCCGCGAGAATGGCTGCGAGCATGAGGCTGCCGAGGATTCGGATGCTACCTAGTCGACGTGTTCCCATCATGCTCGTTCATCGTGGCAGATGATCGCCTTTGAGGCGTTCGATCATATCCGGTATGACAATCGAAACAGCGGTGCCTTGCCAAGACTGCAAAATGCCTCGGGTCCTGATCCGCCGGCCCTTGAGCGCTTCGGCGCCCAGGCCGTGATCCAGCATCTGCTTCCAGGTTGTCCTTGGGATGATGATCGTGAAGTCTTCTGCCCAGAGCCCCCCGAAGTTCAAATAGGTGCGCTGCTTGCGCTCGCCGATGCTCCTGACGCGGCCTTCGACCAGCACGAAGCTGCCGATCCGTTCGCGCAGGCGCTCGGAGTGATTTGCATCAAGGGGCTTATAGCGGTCATCGGCCCAAACACCAAGGCGTCGTTCGCGGGCGGTGGCCTGAAGGACGAGGAGCTCGGGCTGGCAGAAGACCGTGTCCAGCCCCGCATCGACCAGGGCGAGGCCGGCTTCGACCAATCCATGCGCCCAATCGAGCGCCGGAGGCTCGCCGGACGACCGGATGCGAATGGAGATCCGATCCCAGCGGTCGCGTCTGTCAGGCCCCTGGACGTGAGCCGATTGACCGATGCGCGCCCTGAGCTAGGAGAGAGCGTGCTCGCGATGGGGTGGAGTATCGGGAAGGCGAATCCCGTACAGACGGGCCAATTGTCCCGACCCCAGGATAAGATCACCCTCCGGTGTGAGGCCCTGCAGCCGGTCGCTGCGTGCCTCACCCGTGCATTCCGCAGACCGCTGCATGGAACGCGTCTGTGCAAAGGCCTCCTGGATACCGATATCCAGGGCCGATCCGAGGCACAGGGCCAAGAGCATCCGCAGGGTCGATCCCGTCATGGGACGGGATCATACCCAATCAGGATGAAACGGCTACGCTTGGGAGGGCCGGATCAGCGCTTTTCCTGCGCCGGGCTATGCTGCTGCGGCTTGTGCCCGCTCTGGCCTGAATTGTTGTGCTTGTTGTGGTCGCGGCTTTCCTGATGGGTCGACCCACTCTGCTGGCCGCCTGCGCCTGCATGGGGCTGCTCCTTCTCCTGATGACCTGCAATGCGGGTCTGGTTCGGATTGCCGCGGTTGCCGGTGCTGCTCATGACTTCTTCTCCTGCTGCCGCTTCTGGGCACCGTTGCCGTCCTTGCCCTGCTGGTGCTGCGTGCCGCGCGTGTTCGAGCCGCCATGGCCCTCTTGCGGGATGCCTTCCGGATTCGTGCGGGTGCCTGGGATGTTCTTCGTCATGGTGAGATCCTGACCGATTGTCATTGCGCTCTGGAGCGGCATTCCGGTTCCCGGATGCCGCTTCGGCAAGTCAATTGCAGCGCCGGCAAATTGTTGCGGCCAAGATCAGCGGGTTTTCGCCAGGAAAACCTGCTGTCCTCAGGTTACCAGCGGATCACCACAACCCGCTCCTTGCCGTTGCCGAGTTCCACCGCCTCGGTGCCTTCCGCTTTCCGGTTCTGAGACTTCGCGTCCTCGATGATCTCGATCTCCGCCACATGGGCGGCGAAGGCCTCGTCCACCTCGGCGACGCAGAGCAGGGTGTCGGGGGGAAGGTTCTCGACCTGTTTCAGGAAATCGCGAAGCGTCTGCGCCATGATGTGCCTCCAGTTGCCTTCACCAACCGGCTTGGCCGTGGGGAGTTCCTTCAGCCTGACGCAGCAATCGTCCGGGAGAGCCGACCGATCCTGGTCTCACGGCTGCAAGCCACTGGAATGCCCCTGCCGACCGTGCTAAATCCCCGTCTCAAGCGGTCCCGTAGCTCAGCAGGACAGAGCAGCGGTTTCCTAAACCGAAGGTCGGAAGTTCGAGTCTTCCCGGGATCGCCAGTGATTTCAAGGGTTTAGCTCCATCGTAATTAACCTCGCCGGCTTTTGGGGTAAACATTGGGGTAAACTTTTCACCTTTCTGCTTATCCAAGACTATCGACTCAGAGGCGGATTAGCGATCCACAGGTGCGGCCAAAGAGAGCAGCCTGAGGGTTGTGTATGGCGTTGGAGCATCTATGGGCTGGGAGTGCCTTCGGGACGAACACTGGCAATCTATTTGTCCGACTAGAGAGTGAAGATACCTCTCTCGTGGGGACACTTCATCTCAATGAGCGCGGTGTCGGCCTAGTAGTTTATCCTGTTCAAGGCTCCTTCAATGGAGGAATGCTTTCGCTTACTGGCGAGCCTGAAACCCAAGTAAAGAGCTATGAGTTTGGACACCTCGCGGCAAGGGCAACCTTGACCACGAAAGGTGAACTCACGGGAGAGTGGCAGACCGAGATCGGCTCCGCAGGTACCTTTGTCCTGTTCCCTCACGATCAGGCTCAATCCGTTGATTTCGGCTCTACTGAGAAGCTCCCGGATCAACTCCACACGGCACGCCACTCCTTTGGCGCGATTTAAATCGACCTTGAACAGATCACCACGATTGCAGACGAGATCCAACGGGAGTTCAGGAAGGCCCAGATCGTCGTCACGGTCATCTCTGACACTGAGCAATCTCGTTTCCTGCCGGACTTCAAGAAGCTCGACTTCAGATCAGACCGAGCCGCGATTGTTAAGCTCTTCGTCCAGGAGCCAGAGGCGAGCGGAGACAACAGGGTAGTCACTGTGGAATTTGGCCCTCAGGTGAACACGGTCATGGCTCAGGGAGGTGACGAGGCCTGATTGCTTCGCATGTTGGAGAAGATCAAGCGTAGAATCACGCGGTTTGAGCGGACCTACACAACAAATGTCAAAGGGATGGGCTTCGGCATCAATCAGTTTCTGTTCGTCGGAGCAATTGTGTTTCTCCCCAGCCTCGAAAGCCTTAGCGACCGAGCCATTCTGATAGTCGCAATCCTTGCCTTAATCTTCGGCGTGAATTGGCTCCATTGCCGCAATATTCCTTTTGCTGCCATCTACCTCGGGGCGAAGCCGGTTAGCCTCCTTACACGCACGGGTCCAATAATTATCTCCTGGTTGATTTCTGCTACGGCTGCTGTTGCGGCCACAATGCTAGCGGCATTTCTCCAGGGGTGGCTAGCTCTGCCAATCTAGGGCCGAGCCTAAAAGAAGCGTGCCTCGCCGCCAGGAATAGTCACTTTAGGAACGGACAGTTCTGCTTCCGGTACATGTCGGCGGCCTTATTCTTCCGAAGCTCCTCGTTGGAGAAGGCGTTACTGACGACCTCGACATCCTGTCCAGAGAGAAGCTCGCACTCGGCCCGTTGATATAGTCTCCGAACATCCAGAGCGGCATAAGTTCTCCTGCTTGGCTTTTGCGCCTTCACATTATCGATAAAAATCTTCCAGACCCCTGGCCTAGGCTGAGCAGCTTGTTCCCCACTTTCCTTCACATAGCTGGCCAGGACGGAACACGACCCAAATGAGAGGTCTTCGTCCCATCTTGGCGAAGTGGCCACACGTTTCTAGCAGGGGGAAACGAGCCGGCTCGCCGTGGCAGAGTAGTACTAGGCAGCGGACTCATAACTGCGGATCCAGATGCGAGCTGAGACCAGCTTGATGGCGGCGAGGAAGTTGTCCGGGTTCTTGTCGTAGCGGGTGGCAATGTCGCGGAACTGTTTGAGCTTGTTGAAG
>JAESGY010000118.1_pt1 | contig 68127 bp, 63 predicted proteins | sample 9269841 | NCBI WGS metagenome assembly JAESGY01 (sample SAMN17022865, study PRJNA683097) | algae metagenome | isolation source: Spirirestis rafaelensis WJT71-NPBG6 and co-occurring heterotrophs from... | place: USA: Pinto Wells, Joshua Tree National Park, Colorado Desert, CA | collected 2006-08-15 | reverse complement strand
GCCCGAACCGTCGACGCGCTCTGGCGAGGGCTTGGCGACATCTGCAACTTGTTCGAGCCAGACGAATGCTGGAACTACCTCAGGGCCGCAGGATATGCGTCCGTGTAACCGTCCGATGCTCTAGTGCCTATCCCGCATCATGGGGATCAGACGGCTGCCCTCATCTCCGGAACTGCGAGAGCAGTTTGCAGTGTATCGGCGAAGTTCTGGTAGGAGAACGGCTTCGATAGGGTCGGACAATCGCGGAAACGTTCCGGGAGAGAGCGGAAATCGTAGCCTGTCGAGAAAATGAAGGGAATTTTGCGGAAGCGCAGAACGTCCGCGACCGGGAAAACGACCGACCCATCCACATTGATGTCGAGCAGGCCGATGTCGATTTCAGCCTGGAGGGCAAGGGTGAGGGCGTGATCCAGACGAGCCGCAGGTCCCACGACCTGGCAACCGAAATCCAGAACCATGTCCTCGATCAGCATCGAGATCATGGCTTCGTCTTCGACGATCAGGACCCGCTTTCTGCGATCTTCAAGCATAGCCCCTCCTGGCCAGATTCCACCTGATGGAGCACCTTTTCGGCGTCGTTATACGAATCAGTTGCAATCACTTTAATCTGTGCGTCGGTTCCGTTCGCTATCTTATGTTATTAAGACTTCCGAAAGGTATCGTAACTCCGCTGGCAAGCCAAAGTAAATACCTTGGTTCCATGCTTCTTTTGCAACCTTTCTGAAGGCAGTTTCTGCGCGAACAATCCATGCAACTCTGGTTTTCACGGGTTCTTGAGCCGATGAGCTGGCCGGGAGGGCCGCACGGGCAGGACGGCCCGTGGAGACCGCAGCGCCGCGAATTAAAGGTGGGAGGCGGGCGGCTGTCCAAACGACCGGCCAAGCTGTGAGGATCCCAAGGCAGGATAGGAGCCGCAAAAACCCAGCGGTCCAGTCATCTCGGCTGCTCCTTGATGCTCAAGCTGAGCCGACGAATGACACCTTTGCCGGTGCTCACCTCCCATTAGGTCTCCAAACTGCTGTTTCTGCTATTTTGCAGGCTGAGCCCGACGCATGTCCTAAGAGGTTGAAAGAAGGCTGAAATTCGTGACATGGAACCCGATAATTCGCCGAGACCACCATTTTGAGACCTTGCGTGAAACGTTTAGGTATGAGTAGTTATCTTCTTGCTCTCAATGGTTGGGGGCTGTACGCCTATGGGCGTTTAGGAAACTTGAGACTTTAGAAGGCAGTCCTGATGGGCCGGGGAAATGATCACCGTGATCGCCGACGTCAATTTGGCGGTCAACCCGAAGATCACTGGGGCGATTTCGCTCCGCCAACATCTTTTGAACGGCCCATGCGGCAGCAGACATCCTACGGCTCCTCAGCCGCAGGACCCGACACTGAAGCGCGGGTCAAATGGTTCAATCCCGACAAGGGCTTCGGCTTCGTCGAGATGACCGATGGCTCGGGCGAGGCGTTCCTGCACGTCCGGCAGGTCGAGGCCGCGGGCTATTCCGCCCTCGAATCCGGCACGACCCTGGTCATCAAGGTCGGATCGGGCCAGAAGGGGCCGCAGGTCCAGGAAATCGTCAGCGTGGACACCAGCACGGCCGAGCCGGAGCCGCCGCGCGGTGCGCGTCCCCCCCGTCCGCCGCGTGCCGGGGGGCCAGGCGGCCAGTCCGGCGGGTTTTCCCGCCCGAGCGGCGGCCCCAGCGCCCGTCCCGTGAGCGGTCCGCCGGAAGTGCCGGCCACCGTGAAGTGGTTCGACTCCGTGAAGGGCTACGGCTTCGTGTCCGTCGAGGGTGAGAGCAAGGACCTGTTCCTGCACATCTCCGTCGTCGAGCGGGCCGGTCTCGGCCAGCTCGACCAGGGCCAGGCGGTTCGCGTCGCGATCGTCGAGGGCCGCAAGGGCCCCGAAGTCGGCGCCATCGAACTCGCCTGAGAGGTTCTGCCTCCTTCACATTGAGTGAAACGATCCGGGTCCACTGCGTTAGCAGTGGACCTCTTCGAATGCGCGCACCCACATCTCGCAGACCCCGGACCGCACGATGTCGTTGAGGGTGAACTCGACGATCGGCACCGGCAGCATCTGCGACTTGATCAGGTGAATGACCGTGCGGAGACCCGATGTCTCGCGCAGGTCGCACTGGCTCACATCCCCGTTGATCACCACTTTGCATTCCTCCCCGATGCGGGTGAGGAACGTCTTCATTTCGGCCGGCGTGGCATTCTGCGCCTCGTCGAGAAGAATGAAGGCATCGCGCCATGAGCGGCCGCGCATCACCTCGAACGGCACCATCTCGATGTCGCCGTTCTTGATCGCGATGTCGAAGGCCGCCGTGCCGATGCGTTCCTTGATGGCCTCGATGACGGGAGCGGCCCAGGGACCGAATTTCTCTTCAAGAGTGCCGGGGAAGAAGCCGAGTGAGCGGCCGCTCGGTACGTTGGGGCGGGTCAGAATGATCTTGCGGATGCGCCGCTGGCGGAACAAATCCGCCGCGTATGTTGCTGCGATCCAGGTCTTGCCGGTGCCAGCCGGTCCAAGCACCACGACCTGGGAACTGTTCTTCAAAGCGTCGAGATAGTCATCCTGTGTGGCATTGAGCGGTTTGATGGGCGGAAGGCTGCGCTCTCCCTGAAACTTGGATCCCGTGAGGTCGAAGACCTGCGCTGTTTCATGGGAGCGGCGGGTCTTGCGTCTTTGCTTCTCATGATGCTTGCTCAATGACCAACTCCGGGGTTGAAGCTGCGCACACCAATCATCCAGGCACCGCGCAGAGGCGTCTGGAGAAAAAACTTGCGAGCGAAGTGGGGATACGAGAGCGCGTCGTTGCGGGCGGTGAATGTCCGCGATCCAGAGTGAGAGGATCAGCCTGCCTGCCCATCAAAGCCTATCTTTATCTGCCAGTGGCAAACTATCTTTGATTCTGATGACAGTTTACCGCTGCTACGCCTACCTGCGAGTCAAATGTTGAGTCAGGCTGCTTGGTTCCAAGGCATAACTCCTCTGCGACCCTAGGGGAGAAATAGCTGTGGACGGCTGTCGGAATGCCCCGAAACGAAGCGAGCGGCTATCCCTCGCCAATCACGGGCTGCCGATGATACGGGATGAACCTCAAAGGAAGAGAGCGTCATGATCGTGGTCTTCGGTTCGATCAATATGGATCTCGTCGCGCGGGTGCCGCGCATCGCCAAGCCGGGCGAAACCGTCCTGTCGCGCCGGGCCGACAGCTTCTTTGGCGGCAAGGGAGCCAACCAGGCCGTCGCGGCTGCGCGGATCGGGCAGGGCGGACCCGGCAGGGTCGCCATGGTGGGCGCGGTCGGGGACGATCCCTTCGGCGAGGCCTGCCGGAAGAACCTTGAGAACAACGGCATTGATGTTCAAGCCGTCCGGGTTGCTGACGAGCCGACGGGCTGTGCCTTCATCACAGTCGACGAGACCGGCGAGAACGCCATCACGGTGGCGAGCGGCGCCAATATGGCCCTGCGCTCCGTCGATCTTCCGGACAGCCTGCTGTCGAAGGCTTCCGTGCTGGTGCTCCAGATGGAGGTATCCCTGGCCGACAGTCTCGATGCCGCTGCCCGGGCCCGTCGGGCGGGGGCGAGGGTCATCTGGAATTTCGCTCCCGTCCCCCCGATCAGTGAGCGCGCAGGCATGGCCGAACTGCTGCAGGCGACGGATGTGCTGGTCGTCAACGAGCACGAGGCTCTCGCCTTCGCCGAGATCGTGGGCGTTCCGTCGGGCGACGATTACCTGAAGGCCGCCGCTGCCGTGACCAAGGATTTCGGCCCAACCTGTATCGTCACAGCAGGCTCCCAGGGAGCTTACGCCGTTTCACGCGACGGCACACGGATCCATGCCGTGGCCCGGCCGATCACCCCCGTCGACACCACGGGGGCGGGCGACACCCTCGTCGGCGTGGTGGCGAATGGCTTCGCGGAGGGTTTGGAGATCGGTCCCGCCATGGAACGAGCCTGTGCCGCGGCCTCCCTGTCCTGCCTGACGCCGGGAGCGCAGGCCGGCATGCCCCAGAGGGACGCCCTGGAGCATTATCTCGCTCAGGCCTGAGCGCTGGCCTCCGGAATGACCTTGGTCAGGCTGCCGGTGGCGGGGAAGAGCGGAATCAGACAGGCCTGGAGCGCGTGGTAGAGGTCCGGCTTGCCGGTGAACACGGTCGCACTCGGCGTCAGATCCTCGGTCAGTTCAGGCCGCCATCCGCCATGCCGATGGTCGATCAGGTGACGATCAATGAAGCCCCAAAGGGTGCGGTACCATTGCTCGTGGAAGGGGCTCGGGCTGTGCTCAGCGAGAAACGCCGCCGCGCCGATCGCCTCGGCGCAGGGCCACCAGAGCTTCAGCGGCAGCCTCGGCTTGTCGTCCCAGTCGAGAGCGTAGAAGAAGCCGCCCCTGTGTTTGTCCCATCCCAGTTCGATGGATTGCCGGAACAACTCACGGGCCGCATCCGGCATCCAGGCATGACGCTGCCCGCCCAGCGACCAGAGCTGGAGAAGGAGCCTCGCCCATTCGAGCCAGTGGCCGGGCGTGGTGCCGTAGGGGCGGAACATGTCGTCGCCACGGTAGTCCCGATCGAGGCTCCAATCCGCATGGAAGTGTTCGGCCACCCGGTAGCCGAGGGAGGCTGCATGCCTGCCGATGATGAGGCTCGCGATCCGCTCAGCCCGATCGAGATAGGTGCGGTCGCCCGTGGCCTCGAAAGCGGCCATCAGGGCCTCGGTCAGATGCATGTTGGAATTCTGGCCGCGATATTGGCTCAGGGGCTGCCAGTCGCGTGTGAATTCCTCGGCCACGGCGCCGTGCTGCTGCTCCCAGAAGCGCTCTTCGAGAATCTGTGTGATGTCTTCCAGCAGGCGGTCCGCCAGCGGATGGCCCACGACCTTCGCGCTGGAGGCCGCCAGCAGCACGAAGGCATGGCCATAGGCCTGCTTGGTGTCCTCCTTCGGGCCATCGTTGTCCAGCGACCAGACATAGCCGCCGTTCTGCGCGTCCCGATGCGCCTTCCAGAGGTAATCCACGCCATGGTCGATGATAGCATCGCCGCCGGGGTGGCCGAGGAGCGTGCCGATGGCAAAGCAATGCACCATGCGGGTCGTGTTGTGGATCTGGCGGACCGGATTGGCGGTCTCGATGGGCTGACCAGCATCGTCGAGATCGAAGAAGCCGCCAGCCGGATTGATCAGGCTGTGCTGGAAGAAGTCGAGCAGGCTGCCCGCCTGCTTGAACAGCCATTCCCGATGAAACCGGTTCGAGCGCCAGTTCAGGCCGAGGGGAGGGAAGACGGGCTGGGAGTTCGTCATGATCTGTTCCATTTCACTCAGGCGCGGGTGGCCATGAAGTGTTCGACCTCACCCCAGGAGGGTGGATTGGCGCCGCGCCGGGTGCAGACGATGGCGGCTGCCGCTGCCGCGAAATCGACGACCGCGGTGACCTGGGTTTCGTTCAGGCCAGCCACTCTCTCAGAAGTGAGCAGGCTGTTGGCATCGAGCCAAGCCAGAAGTCCGGCATGGAACGTGTCGCCCGCACCAACCGTGTCGACGACGTCTATCTTCGGAGCCGGACGCTCCAGGACCCTGTCGCCGAAAGCCGCGAGGAGGCCTTTCTCGCCGCGGGTGATGATGACGAGCTTCGGTCCGCGCCGTAGCCATGTCCGCGCGGCGGATGGGAGGTCGTGTGTCCCGTGGAGCAGCTCGATATCCTCGTCGCTTGCTTTCACGATGTCGGCATAGGCGAGCAGTCGTTCGAAGCGCTCCCGATACGCATTAAGATCGCCCACGACGCGCGGCCTGACATTCGGATCGAGCGAGATCACGCGCGATCCAGCCTCGCGCCGCAGCAGGGTCTCGATGGCGCTGGCGATGGGTTCGACGCCCAGCGCATAGGATCCGGCCGCGATGGCGTTCACGTCCGCTGGCAGTTCAGCGGGCAGCGCCTCCGGTGTGAGGGCGCGGTCGGCGCTGTCAGGAGCATAGAAGGAATATTGCGGTTGCCCCGATGAGCTGGTCGCCACGACGCTCAGCGTCGTGACGTTTGGCAGGCGCTGGATATAGTCTGAGCTCACACCGGATTCGGCAAGCTTTTCGGCCAGGAACGAGCCGAAAGCGTCATCCGACAGCGTGGACAGGAAGGCTGCAGGACGACCAAGGCGCCCGATTCCGATCGCGACATTGAAGGGCGAGCCTCCTGCAATCGCTTCGGCGGTGAAGCCGGCGGCCCCTGGGGCACCGATGAACAAATCGATCAGGGCTTCGCCGGAAACCAGAATCATATGAAGGCTCCTGACAGGATCATAACCGTATCCAAAGGTTCAGACCGGGACGCGTTCGGCAATGTCCGATGGAACGAGCTCCGAGGACAGAGCTGCGATCCGCTTGAGATCGCGCAATACATGGTCGAGCGTCACCGGTCCAGAGACGCCGCCGAAGCCGAAATAAAGGGTCTTGAAGTGCTGGAAGAGCTGTTCATAGACCGCATGCGCGGCGGGATCGGGCTCAAAGGTGCGGAACGGCAGGCAAATCGCCGATTGAGCGCTGTCGAGATCCGGGTGGGAACCGGCCGCAAGGCTCGCGAAGATGCTGGAGCCAAGCCCGGTCGGAATGCCGTTCGGCACCAGCACGGGGCGGCCGAGCACGTTGGCATAAACCTGGTTCAGCACTGCGTTGTGCTGCGGGATGCCGCCGGCATTGATCACCCGCTCCACCGGCACGCCGCCCTTCGCCATGCGTTCCAGGATGATGCGGGTGTGGAAGGCGGTGCCTTCGATGGCGGCAAACAATTCGTCCTGCGCCGTGTGCAGCAGGTTCCAGCCCAGGGTGATGCCGCCGAGATCGGCTTTGACGAGAACCGTACGGTCGCCGTTGTCCCAGGTTAGCCGCAGGAGCCCCGTCTGGCCAGGACGATACTGCTCCAGGCCCTTCGACAGCTCCTTCACATCGGTATTGGCGCGGCGCGCAATCGCCTCGAAGATGTCACCGGTTGCCGAGAGCCCGGCCTCGATGCCTACGAGGTTGGGGTCGACACTGCCCGGCACGACGCCGCAGACGCCCTGAATCAGGCTGGTGTCCTGCGCCATGGCGATGATGCAGGTGGAGGTGCCGACCACATTCACCACGTCCCCCACCCGGCAGCCCGCCCCGATGGCGTCCCAATGGGCATCGAATGCTCCGACCGGAATCGGAATGCCTGCTTTGAGGCCGAGCCTCTCGGCCCAGTAAGGCGTCAGGTGACCTGCGATCACGTCGGACGTCATGTATTCGCCCGCGAGCTTGTCGCGGATGCCGTCGAAGAGCCGGTCGACTTTGGAGAGGAACTCCTGCGGGGGCAGGCCGCCCCAGCGCGGATTCCACATCCACTTATGCCCCATGGCGCAGATGCTGCGCTTCAACCGGCGCGGATCGGTGACGCCGGTGAGGGTTGCTGCCATCATGTCGCAATGCTCAAGCGCCGTCACAAGCCGGCTGTGCTTTTCAGGATTGTGGCGCAGCCAGTGCAGGAGCTTCGAAAAGCCCCATTCGTGCGAATAGACGCCGCCGCACCATTGGATGGCCTCAAGGCCTTCCTGATGGGCAAGGCGGGTGATCTCCTCCGCCTCGGATTTCGCCCGGTGGTCGCACCAGAGGTAGTACTCGTCGAGCGGCTCAAGGCCTTCGCCGACCATCACGACGCTGGAGCCGGTGGTGTCGATGGCCAGTGCCGCCACGTCCTCACCGGTCAAACCGGCCGATTCCAGAGCCCCGCGCATGGCACGGGCAAGGGAATTCATGTGATCGGCATGAGCTTGCGTCGCAAAGTCCGGGTTCTCGCGCTTGCGGTGGAGCGGATAGTCCGCCGTGGCAAGCCCGAGCGGGCCCTTGCGGTCGTCGACGAGGGTGACCCTCACGCTCAGTGTGCCAAAGTCGACACCTGCTACAACGGCCATAGATTTCTCCCGAACAAGGGTACTGGCAACTGATTAGGAGGCGCGCTACGTCTCCGCCTGGCCATAGGTCGCGGTTGCACCATGCTTGCGGAAATAGTGGCGGTCCAGAAGGGCCTGCGATACTCCTTGGGCATCAGGCCGCAGCGAGAACGTGTACATGGCCATGCGGGCCACGGCCTCCAGCACGACGGCATTGTGCACGGCGTCATCCGGTGTCCTGCCCCAGGCGAACGGGCCGTGACCGGCGACCAGGGCGGCAGGAGCTTCCATGGGGTCACGGTTGCCGAAAGCTTCCGTGATGGCAATGCCCGTAGCACGCACATAGTCGTTCTTGATCTCGTCTGGCGTCAGCTCCCGGGTGACGGGAACCGGGCCATAGAAATAATCGGCGTGGGTGGTGCCGAGGGGCGGGATCGGGCGACAGGCTTGGGCCCAGGCAGTGGCATGTTCTGAATGCGTGTGCACCACGCCGCCGATCTCGGGAAACGACCTGTAGAGGTGAAGATGCGTGTCGAGGTCGGAGGAGGGGCGCAACGCGCCCCAGACGATCTTGCCGTCGAGATCCGTGACCACGATGTCGTCCGCCTTCATGCGCTCATAAGGAACGCCGCTCGGCTTGATGGCGACGAGGTTGTCCGCCCGGCTGATGCCGCTCACATTGCCGAAGGTGTAAAGCACGAGGCCGCGGCGTACCACGTCCAGATTGGCCTCCAGAACCTGTTCGCGCAGCTGCTTCAGCATCGGGGCGCCTCCTGATGGCCCATGAATGGAAAACAGCGGCCACAGCTCCCGCCATGGCCGCTGCACGTCGGAGCAAGGATCAGCGGACGGCCTGCCAACCCTTGTAGTCCTTGATGTTGTCGGCGGTGATCAGCTTGGGCTCGAGAAGGATCACGTTCTTCTCGGGCTTCTTGCCGTTCACGATGCCGACGGCGAGCTCATAGGACTGAGCTGCCATGATGTACGGGTCCTGGGAGGCAGAGGCCTTGATCAGGGAGTTGCCCGACTTCAGCTCGGTCTCGATGTCCGGAGCGCCGTCGACGGATGTGATGATGAATTCGTTGCGGTTCAGCTGCTTCGCAGCCAGGCTGATGCCGATGGCGGTCGGATCGTTGATTGCGAAGACCGCATCGATCTTGGGGAAGCGGGTCAGCAGGCTCTGGCCGACGGCGAACCCGCCCTCACGGGAGCCCTTGGCATCCTGGTTGTCCGACAGGACCTTGATGTCCGGATGTTTCGAGAACACGGCCTTGCAGCCCGTGACGCGGTCCACGATGGACGAGACCTGGGGGCCGTTGATGATGAGCACGTCGCCTTTGCCCTTGAGCCGGTCGGCGATGTACTGGCAGGCGAGTTCGCCGGCCTTCACATTGTCCGTCATCACCGTCACGTCGGCGCCGGCCGCGGCCACGTCGAAGGCGGCAACGACCATGCCGGCGGCTTGGGCGCGCTTGATGGACGGCTCGATGGCCTTGGGGTCGACGGCATTGATCATGACGATGTCCGTGCCGGCCGCCGAGAAGTTGTCCATCTGGGTGAACTGCTTGTTCAGATCGTAATCCGCAGACACGGAGGTGATCTTCGCGGCCGGCGTGATCTCCTTCGCCTTGGCCTCGATGCCCTTGATGGTCGCGACGAAGAACGGGTTGCCGAGCAGGCCGACCGAGATGCCGACGTTCTTCACGTCCTTGGCATAGGCCGGGGCCGCTAGACCGGCAAGAACAGCAAGGCTGAGAGAGAGACGGGAAAGAGCCATAGATTCCTCCTGGTGCTTATGCTTTGCGACACCCGGAGCTTGTGCACTCGTCCGGGAAATCGCTTATACGAGCGCCGTTTCCGGGCGCTGGTATCTTGCGTCAGGTGCGCGCCGATCCCTTGAGGCGGTAGCGGTCGAGCGCCACGGCCCCGATGATCACGAGCCCCTTGATGATGAACTGCCAGATGTCGGACACGCCTACGAGGATGAGCCCGTTCGACAGGATGGCGATGATGAGCGCGCCGATCAGCGTACCCCAGATCGAGCCGATGCCACCGACGAAGCTGGTGCCGCCCAGAATGACGGCCGCGATGGCATCGAGTTCGTAGGACTGACCGAGCTGCAAGCCGTTGGCCGCGAACAGGCGAGCCGCCGACATGACGCCGCCGAGGCCGGCTGCGAGGCCGGAGAAGGCATAGACGAAGAGCAGGACCGCCCAGACCTTGATGCCGGTGAGCCGCGCCGCGTCCGGATTGCCGCCGACTGCGTAGATGTGAACGCCAAGGACCGTCCGCCTGAGGATAAACCACGAGATGATCACCACCGCGAAGGCGATCCACACCAGCCACGGGAGGCCGAACAGGGTGCCGTTGCCGATGAAGGCGAAGGGGAGCTGCGGATTGAACTGGGTCGTGTCGCCGCCGAGCAGGCGCGCAACGCCGCGCACGGCGGTGAGCGAGCCGAGGGTGACGATGAAGGGCGGCAGCTTCGCAAAGGCGATCAGCGCCCCGTTCAGGAGCCCGAAACCGAGGCCCGCCAGCAGAGCTGCCGGAATGCCGAGCATACCCCATTCGGGAATGAGCGATCCCAGGATTGCCACCATGGCGGCCGCTGCCAGGATCGAGCCGACCGAAAGGTCGATGCCGCCCGTGAGGATAACGAAAGTCATGCCTGCGGCGAGCACCGTGTTGATCGAGGCCTGCTGCATCACGATCGACAGATTCTGGAAGCTCATGAACCGGCCGGACATCAGCTCGAACACGACGCCGAGAATGATGAGCACCGGCAGCATGCCGATGGCCTGCAGGGTCGAGCGCCACGCGAGGCGACGCTGCTTGCTTTGAGATACCGCATCGACGCCTGCGGCTCCGGTCGCTTGGATAGATGCGCTGGTGTCATTCGGGGATGTCATTCGGCCGCTTCCCTTACGCCTGTCGCAATGCTGATGATGTTTTCCTGTGTCACGGGCGGGTGGCCCGCGCCGCCGACCTCGCCCTCAATCCGGCCCTCGCGCATCACCAGCACGCGATCGCAGATGCCGACGACTTCCGGCAGCTCGCTGGAGATCACGATGACTCCCACGCCGTTGCGGGCCAGGTTGTCGATGAGGCGATAGATCTCGGACTTGGCTCCGATATCGACGCCCCGGGTGGGCTCGTCGAGGATGAGCACCTTCGGCTTCGTCTCCAGCAGGCGCGAAAGAAGAACCTTCTGCTGGTTGCCGCCCGAGAGGCTGCCGACCGGAACCACGTCGCCCGCAACGCGGATGGCGAGCGCTCGGATCGCGGCGGCGGCCCGGTCCCTGGCGGCTTTCAGGTTGAGCACGCCGCCCATGCGGGCATCGCGCCCGAGCACGTTGACGTTCACGTTCTCGCGCACTGTGAGGTCGAGGAAGAGACCGAGATGCTTGCGGTCCTCCGTCAGGTAGACGACGCCGGAACCGATGGCATCTTCCGGAGCGTTGATCGAGAGCCGCTTGCCCTGCAGCAAAATTTCCCCGCTGGCCCGCGGGTCGGCCCCATAGATGAGGCGCGCCAGCTCCGTGCGCCCTGCGCCGACGAGCCCGGCAATGCCCAGGACCTCGCCTTCGTGCAGCTGGAACGAGCAGTCGCGCACCCGCAGGCCGTCGCCCACGTTGCGCACCTCGAACAGGATCGGGCCGCGGCTCTGATGGGCATCATGCTCCTTCTTGTAGAAGGAGGACAGATCGCGGCCCACCATCATCTGAACGAGCCGCTCGGCGGAAATCTCGTCGGCCACGAGGGTGCCGACATAGGATCCGTCCCGAAGCACAGACACACGGTCGGCGAGTTCATAGATTTCGGCCATCCGGTGGCTGATATAGATGACGGCAAGTCCCTCCGCGCGCAGCTGACGCACGAGGGCAAACAGCGCTTCCGTCTCACGGGATGAGAGGGATGTCGTGGGCTCGTCCATGACCAGGATACGCGAATTCGCAATCAAGGCACGGGCGATCTCCACGAGCTGCCGCTCGGCCATCGAGAGTTCGCTGACCTTTGTCGTTGCCCTGAAATGCACGCCCAGCCGTCCGAGAACGTCCTGACATGCCTTTTCCATGGAGCGTCGATCGACCATCGGGCCGGATGTGTGCTCGCGCCCGAGCAGCATGTTCTCCGCCACCGTCAGGTTCGGAGCGAGAGACAGCTCCTGGTAGATGATGGAGATGCCGTGTTGCCGCGCCGCGAGGGGCCCGTTGATGGTGACGTGCTGGCCGTTGATGCGGATCTCTCCACCAGGGTCCGCCTGGTAGGCGCCGGACAGGATCTTCATCAGCGTGGATTTGCCGGCGCCGTTCTCTCCCATGAGGGCATGAATCTCGCCCGGATAGACGGTGAGCGTGACATTCGTGAGCGCTTTAACCCCAGGAAAGGTCTTGGAGATGTCCTTCATCTCAAGGATCGGGGTGGATCCTGTCATGGGCGCTCCCCTAAAGGTGCTTCATCGAAGCGGCACTGGTCTGCTCGCATTCAACCAATCTGTCATTCCGATGGAGCGGCTGGATGAGCAGGTGTTATGACTGCCGTAAATGTTTCATGCCAATTAGTTTTCAATCCCTCGTTTTCTCGCTCCAACCGGAGTTCACAACTTTTCCTGAGCAGTTGATCGTCAATGTTGAAGTACAGTTCCTAGCAAACGTGCAATTGCGCTCGTAAATGTTGTATCAATTCTTTCGAATGTGTTTCAGGAGCGTGTGAATTCCGGCTTCAGGGCACGATAGAGATTGCGGAACGACTCGATGCGAGGATTGTAAAGCTCTGTCAGCTGCGGGTCGGGCTCGACAGTCTCAAGAATGATCGGGGCAATGCAAACCTCCTCCGGCGCCTCTCCGGTGACGGCCAGACGTGCCAGACGCGCCGCGCCGAAGGCTGGTCCCTTGTCGCTGCCGTGATAGCGCATGACGGGAATGTTCAGCACGCTGGCGAAGATCCTCGTCCAGAATTGGCTCCTCGAGCCTCCTCCGATGATACCGGCTTGCGTCAGAGGCGTGCCGGCCTGCTCGAGTGCCCGCTTCGCATCGGCAAAACTGTAGGCGACACCCTCGAGAACGGCTTGCGCCACGTCCGTCTGCTGCGTGTCGGGAGACAGACCGAAGAACACGCCACGCGCATGAGGGTCGTTGTGCGGCGTCCGCTCGCCGGCGAGATAGGGCAGGAAGAGAACATCGGACGGCTTGCGATAGGCGGCTTCCGTCTCTCTCAAGAGCTCGCCGATATCACGTCTCAGAAGATTGGCCGCCCAGGCAAGGCAGCTTGCGCCGTTCAGCATGGCGGCCATTTGGAACCAGCGGCCGGGCACCGCATGGCAGAAGGAATGCACCAAGGCCTCGGGAGCCGGGCTGAAGGTTTCCGTCGTCACCAAAAGCTGGCCGGAGGTTCCCAGGGAGATGAAGGCGGATCCATCCATGATCGCACCCATGCCGACGGCTCCGGCCGCCGCATCGCCGGCACCGCCGGCGACGACGACATCGCTCCGCATGCCCCACCGCCGGGCGACCTCCGGGTCGACAGTGCCGGAGGATTGCGAACCCTCCACGAGGCTTGCCATGTGATCGCGGGTCAGTCCCGTGGCCGCGAGCGCCTCGTCCGACCAATTCCGCTCGGCTTCATTCAGCCACCATGTGCCCGCCGCGTCCGACATGTCCGTGACGATGGCTCCGGTGAGCTGGAGGCGGATGTAGTCCTTCGGCAGAAGCACCTTACGGACGGCACGGAACGTCTCGGGCTCATTCCGTGCAAGCCAGACGAGCTTCGGTGCCGTGAAGCCGGGCATCGGGGTGACGCCCATGGCGCGCGAAAGTGCCGGATGCTTTGCGCCAAGCTCCTGTGCTTCCCGGTGCGACCTCCCGTCGTTCCAGAGAATGGCCGGGCGCAGCGGCCGGTTGGCCGCATCGAGCAGCACCGCCCCATGCATCTGTCCAGACAGGCCGATGGCGCGCACATCCGCAAGAGCCGCTGCATCCTTCGCACGAAGTTGATCGAGGCCCGCCTGCACGGCCTGCCACCAAGCTTCGGGATCCTGTTCCGACCAGAGGTCTTGCGGGCGCGAGATCGGCAGAGAAACATCCGCCTCTGCAATCGTCGTCTGCCGCTCATCGACGAGAATCGCCTTCACCGCCGATGTGCCGACATCGATGCCGAGATAGTGGGGCATGCTGCGTTCTCCATTGCATGGCTGCCGGCTTATGGCCTGGCCGTCGTGACCAGCCTATAGCTCAGTCGCTGCCATTGGGCACCGGTGCGACGAAATCCAGAGGCTCGACTATGAAAAAATCTCATAGTCGAATTGTCGCCGGGATATTTAAATGGCCGAGGCATGCCCCAAATAATGCCGCATGCCCGAGAAATCGAAAAACCAGTCTCACTCGATCCATTCTGATGCGCCGTCTTCGGCGGCTGCGCTGAGCGCCAACGTCCGGCTGCATCTCGGAAAGCAATTGCGGGCGCTGTATGGCGATCCCGCTGAAGACAAGCTGCCGCGCGACCTCGCGCGGCTCGTCGATCGCGTCGCCCAGGTCATTCGTGCGCACACGGAGCCTGTGGATCAGGACTTCGTCAACGGCGTGATGGACGCGCTGCCAAACCTGCGCGCCTTTGCCCTGTCGTTGACCGGCAAGGTGGATCAGGCGGAGGATCTGGTCCAGGACACGGTGCTCAAGGCGCTGACCAAGCAGGATACCTTCGAGTCCGGCACCAACCTCCAGGCCTGGCTCTTCACGATCCTGCGCAACGGCTTCTACTCGACCCACCGCAAGACCAGCCGCGAGGTCGAGGACGGGGACGGGACCCATGCGGCCAGCATGATCGCGATCCCCGACCAGGAGGACAAGCTCGCGCTTCAGGATCTCTCCTCCGCGCTCGACAAGCTGCCCCAAGAGCAGCGCGAGGCCATAATTCTCATCGGTGCCGAAGGCATGTCCTACGAGGATGCCGCCGAGGCGCTTGGCGTGAAGGTCGGGACGATCAAGAGCCGCGTGAACCGCGCCCGCAACCGCTTGGCGGAGCTCATGGGCACGCCCAGGACCGCCGACCACGATCACTCGGCGACTGCCTGATATATGTATTATGTGCCCGACGCCGCCTCGGTGCCGGGCCCTTCGCTGCACCTGCGGCCATAGACAGGCTGCAGCGGGCGCCCCTGCCCAAAATAGCAGCGGCGGCCCACCGCCTGTTCCTCGAACTTTTCCCAGGGCTTCAAGGTTGAGCTTGTAGCTGGGTGGCTCGAAACCGCTCTTCCGCCAAGGAGGGGAGCATGGAACACAGGCCTCTGTCCGAACTCACTAGCATTGCCGACCTGAAGACCCCTGAAGACGTGAAGGTCCCGGTTCTGTCGAAACGGGAACGCCTGGATCGCTGGATCGACCTCCTGGAGCAGGAGCCCGACCGGGAACTCAAGACCCTCGACGAGATCGAATGGAAGCCCAAGGCCCAGCGCCTCGCCATGCGGGCCGACGGATCCGCCCTCACGGTAGCCTATTCCGATCCCGTGCTCCGGCAGGCCGGGCTGCGCAGCGACACGTTCGGGGATGCCGTCGATTTCTTCCAGATCTCCGAGCACGATGCCCATATCGTCCTGTGCTCGTGCCACGGCGGTGAGTTGATGCGGGCCGATGAGACGGCCCGTCGGGTGCGCGGGATCCGGTCGCCGAGCCTCTGGGCGCTCTATTTCGGCTGGTTCCGATAAGGCTGCGGCCCTGGCTAGCGCATCGTGCGGAAAAGTGGACCCGGTTTTCCGCTCCGAACGATGCGCCAGCATAGAGCGTAAGCATCGGACCCAAAAGTGCAAATCCACTTTTGGGTCCGATGCTTTAGGGTCAATCCTTGTAGGGATCGAACTCGCCGGGGCCTGCCATGGCGACGGCGAACGGACGTAAGGTGTGCTCCACCTCGATCGTGCCCTTGTGGTAGGCGAGCACGTCCTCAAGGCGGCGATAGACCATCGGGCTCTCGTCCACGTCGCCGCCGCGCAGCAGAATGCCTTTCTCGCGCAGCCACGCGTCCATCTCGTCGCGGGTAAAGCGGGGAGGGCGAACCCATTGACCTGCCTTGTTCTTCTTGCCCTTCGCGTCCATGCGGCCGAAGAGACGGCCTGCGCCATGAACCGTCGAGTAGAGGCTGTCGGCGCTCTCGGGGCTGTCGACCCCGTGCAGGATCACCGCATTGTCGCTCATGGATCCGCCGACGAAGCCGCGCTGACCCGGGAAGGCGGGCGTCGCGCCTTTGCGCACCACCCAGTAAACCCGGCCGCCATGGGTTTCCCGCCAGACGAAGTTGTGGTGGTTGTGGACTGAGTCCGTGATCTGCCCGCCGATGATCCGGCGCACCCGCTCCACCACCCATTCGCGGCCGGCATAGGCATAGAGGCCGCCGAGCTTCACCCCGGCAAGATAGCTTTGCCCGACCTCGCTGTCCTGGTGGACGAGGGCCGGCTCGACCTCCATGCCGTCCTTGGCGCCCACGAGGGCGAGGTGCTTGGTGGTGATCCTGTGGCCGAGGCCGCGGGAGCCGAAATGCACCCCGATCCAGACGAAGCCCTCCTCATCCTCGAACAGATCCACGTAGTGGTTGCCGGAGCCGACCGTGCCGAGCTGCTGCCGGGCCATGGTCTTGAGATCCCGGGCCCCGGCCTCGTCCCAGAGCGGCGAGTCGAACAGCTCGTGGTCGACCTTCACGGCGTTCTTCTGCCCGACGCCGAAGCTGATGGAGCGCCCGGTATCGGAGAGGATCCGGCCGGCCTGGGCCGCGATGTCCTGGTAGCGGGTGTCGAGCCGGACGGCCATGTTGCCGCAGGCGATGTCGAAGCCGACGCCGCTGATGGAGATGTGCTCCTCATAGGCCACGACTCCGCCGATGGGATGGGCATAGCCGAGATGCCCATCGGCGCAGAGCACGCCCTTGAAGGCACTCCCGGCCTCCATGCAGCGGTCGAGCTGTTTGATGGTTTTCTCGTCGTGCTCGCCATAGATGCGGGTATTCGCCGGCACTCTTGTCTCCTTAAGCTCATGGACGGCTGTTGTAGCGCTCGCGCAGGCGCTCGACCTCCCGTTGCAGGGCGTCCAAGCCGCGCGCGATGTCCCGCCCCATGTTCTCGACGACCCCGGTGCTGGCCGCCGCATCCGGACAGTCGAGGGTCCCGTCCCGGCGGTGCCGGGGCGTGATGCCGCCCTGTGGGGTGAGCAGATAGGCGCAGCCGGTATCCTCGTCCCGCCAGACGACGGGCCGGTCGAGGGCCATGACCGGGCGGGCCAGCAGCACCAGAAGGGCGGCGGCGCACCAACGGGCGGACCTGTTCATGGCGGTGCCTCCAGGGTTGAACCTGACCTTTCAAGCAATGCTGGTTCGAGTGTACGTGTTCCTTGAGGGGCAAGCCGCTACCTTCCGTCGATTTGACTTCCCGACGGGTTTGGAGGACATCACGCGGTTGACGGCCCGTGCTCATGGAAACCCAGCCGGCACGACGGCTTTCCCGCCTCCGGAGTGATTGATGGACGGTTCTGTCCCCCAGCAGCGGATGTCCTTGCGCCACGTCTCCGTGGCCCAGCTGACGAGCATCGTCGAGCGGAGCCATGCGCGCCTCTGCGCCGTGCTCGTGCTGCTGTCGCTCGTCTGCTTCCTGCCGGGCTTCACGACCCTCCAGCCGATGGACCGGGATGAGCCGCGCTATGCCCAGGCCTCCAAGCAGATGCTGGAGACCGGCGACTTCGTCGATATCCGGTTCCAGGACGAGGCGCGGCACAAGAAGCCGGTGGGTATCTACTGGCTGCAGAGCGCCAGCGTCGCCATCGGCGAGGCTCTGGGCGTGCCGGAGGCCCGGACCACCATCGCGCTCTACCGGATTCCTTCCCTGCTGGGAGCCATCGCCACGGTCCTGCTGACCTACTGGGCGGCTCTGGCTTTCTTCGGCAGGCGCGGGGCCTTCCTGACGGCGGCCCTGATGGCGACCTGCGTCATCCTCATGGTCGAGGCGCGCCTCGCCAAGACGGACGCCATGCTCACCGCCTGCTCGGTGGCGGTGATGGGCGGCCTCGCCCGGGCTTACCTGAGCCGGGGCGCCGGCGTCCTGCCCCGGCGGGCGCTGCTGATCTTCTGGACCGGCTTTGCCTTAGGGATCCTGATCAAGGGGCCGCTTGTCCTCATGTTCGCCGGCCTGGCGGCAGCGGTTCTGTCTTATAAAGAGCGCTCCGCCCGCTGGCTGCTGACGCTGAGGCCGGGGCTCGGCCTTCTCTTCACCCTCGCAATCGTGCTGCCGTGGTTCGTCGCCATCGCCATCAAGAGCGGCGGCGAGTTCTTCGCGGCCTCTGTCGGGAAGGACATGCTCGGCAAGGTCGGCACGGCGCAGAAGTACCATTGGGCGCCGCCCGGCTTCTATCTGCTCTCCTTCTTCGCAACCTTCTGGCCCGGCGCCATCCTGGCCGCCATCGCGGCGCCCTTCGCCTGGATCCACCGGCGCGAGGAGCCGGTCGCTTTCGCGCTCGCCTGGATCGTCCCGTCCTGGATCGTCTTCGAGGCAGTTCCGACGAAGCTGCCGCATTATACGATGCCGCTGTTTCCGGCGGTGGCGATCATCACGGTGATGGCCACCGCCCGGCACTTTGTGGGGCCGCATCGGCCGGCCGCGAAGCCGGCAGCTTTGCTGATCCCGTTCATTCCGGTCGGCCTCGCCCTCGGCCTGTCGGCCGTCGCCTGGTCCTTCGACGGGCTGCCACCCTTCCGGGCGCTGCCGGCGCTCGTCGTTTCTTCGATTCTGGCCCTCTGGGCCTGGTGGCTGTTCGTGAAGAACCGGATGGTGCCGACCCTTTGGGCCAGTTTCCTGTCATCGGCCTTCCTTGCCGTTGGCGTCTTCGGCTTCGCGCAGCTCGACCTGCGGTCTCTCAAGATCTCTGATCGTCTCGCGGAAGTGGCCCGCAACGTGCCCTGCGGGAATCCCCAGGTCGCGACTCTCGGCTACCGGGAGCCCAGCCTCGTGTTCCTGACCGGCACGAACCTCGACATGCTCGACAGCGGAGCCGAGGCTTCCCGGTTCCTGCGTCAGGGCGGCTGCCGTGTGGTTTTCGTGGATCAACGCTTCGAGGGCGAATTCCGGGCCGAGAACGAGCGCCTGAAGCGGCAGCCTGTGCTCTCGACCCGGGTTCAGGGATTCAATATCAACAGCGGGCGGCAGGTCGACATTGCGGCCTACGCGACCGGGTTCTAGCGCATCGTGCGGAAAAGTGGTCCCGGTTTTCCGCACTTAACGATGCGCTCTTCAATAAGTGGAGCGTCGGATGGATCCCAAAAGTGGTTTCCACTTTTGGGTCCGATGCTCTAGAGCCTGGACATGCCCTTCGAAGAGGTGGCCGAGCATGGCCCTGGACGGATGACCGACCTTTCCACAAGCCCGCGCATCAGCGTCGTGGTGCCCGTCAAGAACGAGGCGCTCAACATCCTCCCCCTGGTCGAGGAGATCGAGCAGGCCTGCGCCGCGTTGGCACCCTTCGAGGTGATTTATGTGGATGACGGCTCGACCGATGACACCGGCCAGCAGGTTCTGAGCGCCCGGGCGACGCGCCCGTGGCTGCGGCTCGTCCGCCATGAAGCAAGCTGCGGCCAGAGCGCCGCCGTCCGGACGGGGGTGCACGCGGCCCGAGCACCTGTCGTCGTTACTCTGGACGGGGATGGGCAGAACGATCCCGCCTTTATCCCTCAGCTCGTGGCCGCCCTCGACGACCAGGCCGTGGCCCTTGCGGCCGGGCAGCGGGTCGGGCGCAAGGACGGCGCCTACAAGAAGTGGCAGTCCCGGATCGCCAATGGCGTCCGGGGCCGCATCCTGAAGGACGGCACGCGGGATACTGGCTGCGGACTCAAGGCGTTCCGGCGTGACGTCTATCTGCGCCTGCCGTATTTCGATGCCCTGCACCGTTTCATGCCGGCCCTCATCAAGCGCGAGGGCTACCGGATCGCCCATGTGGACGTGGTCGACCGGCCCCGCCACGCGGGGCGTTCGAACTATGGCATGTTCGACCGGCTGTGGGTCGGCATCCTTGACTTGGCAGGGGTCTGGTGGTTGATCCGCCGCCGCCGCCGCGTTCCCGCTGCCCAAGAAATCGTCTGATGGAAATCGTCTGATGCTGATGCGCCTGTCCCACGATCTGGGGCTCTATTTCTACGACGTCCTTGTCGCCCGCTTCGACGTTTGGGCGGCCTTCGGGGTTTTGGCCCAGCTCGTCTTCGGGGCGCGCTTCATCGTCCAGTGGATCGCGAGCGAGAAGGCGGAAAAGAGCGTGATCCCGATGGGGTTCTGGTTCCTGTCCATCGCCGGTGGCCTGATGACGATGGTCTACGGCTTTGCCCGGCGCGACATCGTCATCATCCTGCCGCAGGCCTTGTCGATCTTCATCTACATCCGCAATCTGATGCTGATCGCCAAGGACAAGCGGCGGAAGGCCGAGGCCGATCTGCCGACGTGATGGTCTTCATCCCGTCGGCATCCGCAACCCTCGACCTTTGATCGTCAGTCCGCTTCGCGCAGGCGTGCGAAGCCGGCGTCGAGATCGCGCTTCAGATCCTCCAGGTCTTCGAGGCCGATATGGAAGCGAAGCGAGTATCCGCCGGGCTCCCAGCGGGTGGCCGTGCGGTAGCTGGCGCAGTTGAAGGGAATCACCAGGCTCTCGAACCCGCCCCATGAATAGCCCATGCCGAAGAGGGCAAGCCCGTCGAGCATGGCGGCGAGCGCCCGGTCCGAGCAGGGCTTGAGGATGATCGAGAACAGGCCCGACGAGCCCTTGAAGTCCCGCTTCCAGATCTCGTGACCGGGATAGCTCTCTAGCGCCGGATGGAGCACCCGTGCCACCTCGGGACGAGCCTCAAGCCAGCGGGCCATCTCCAGAGCCTGCTTCTCGTGCTCGCGCAGGCGCAGCGCCATGGTGCGCAGGCCCCTCAAACCTAAGAACACATCCTCAGGTCCCGGACACATGGCGAAGGAATCGTAGGTGTCGCGAAGGGCCTTGAAGCAGCGCTCGTTGGCCGAGACCAGGCCGAGCAGCAGGTCCGATCCGCCGCTGAGATACTTGGTGCCGGCCTCGATGGCGATGTCCACGCCGCGCTCATGCGGCGGGAAGAGCAGGGGGGTCGCCCAGGTGTTGTCCATGAGAACCACGGCCCCATGCCGGTGAGCAACCTCGGCGATGGCCGGGATGTCCTGCATCTCCAAAGACTGGGATCCCGGCGCCTCCGTGAACACGGCTGCGGTGTTCGGACGGTGAAGGGCTTCGATCCCGGCGCCGATCTGCGGGTCGTAATAGGTGGTTTCCACACCAAATTTCTTGAGGATGCCGTTGCAGAAATGGCGGGTCGGCAGGTAGACCGAATCCGTCATCAGCAGATGGTCACCGGCCTTGAGGCAGGACATGAGCGCGACGGTAACGGCTGCAAGGCCCGAGGGTGCCAGGACCGTTCCCGCGGCGCCGGTCAACTCCGTCCAGGCGGTTTCGAGGGAGTTGGTGGTCGGAGTCCCCTTCGTCCCATAGGAATAGCGCCCACGCCTGTGCAGAAGGTCGTCGGTGGTGGGGTAGAGAACCGTGGAGCCGCGATAGATCGGCGTATTCACGAATCCGTGCTGCTCGAAGGGCTCCCGTCCGGCATGGACGAGGCGGGTGCGTTCCGAGACGTTTTCAGGCTTTGGAGGGAGTTTTGACATTGCTTCAGGGGCTTGCTGAGGGGGCCGTGATCTGAGACCGGGCAGCCTCTGCCGTCAAGTCAGCCACGAATTGCCTCCCATCAAGACTTGACCAGTGATCAATCATTGAATTTGATGGATTTCGATGCCGTCTCGACCGAGGCGGCGCGGAACGGTCTAACCGGGGCTCGGCTGGGGGGTACCAACCAGGTCCGTCGAGTCATGTGGAACTATTGGGAGAACATACAAACATGAAAAAGGCTCTCGTATCGATTGCCTTCGGTCTGACGGCCAGCCTGTTCGCCACGGGCGCCTCGGCCCAGGCGACGCTCAACAGCGTCAAGCAGAAGGGCTTCCTGACCTGCGGCTCGAACACGGGTCTCGCTGGCTTCGGCCAGCCTGACGCCCAGGGCAACTGGACCGGCCTCGACGTCGACCTCTGCCGCGCCATCGCGGCTGCGATCTTCGACGATCCGACCAAGGTCCGCTTCATCCCGCTCGCCGCCAAGGACCGCTTCACGGCGCTCCAGTCGGGCGAAGTGGACGTGCTGTCCCGCAACTCGACCGCGACCATGTCGCGCGACACGCAGCTCGGCCTCGACTTCCCGACCATCAACTACTTCGACGGTCAGGGCTTCATGGTCCGCAAGAAGCTCGGCGTCTCTTCGGCCAAGGAGCTGAACGGCGCCTCGATCTGCACCCAGCAGGGCACCACGACCGAGCTGAACCTCGCCGACTACTTCCGTGCCAACAACATGAAGTACGAAGTGGTGGCTTTCGCGACCTCGGACGAGACCTTCAAGGCCTATGACGCCGGCCGCTGCGACGCGTTCACCACCGACGCCTCGGGCCTGTATGCCGAGCGTCTGCGCGCCTCGGCTCCGGACGATCATATCGTTCTGCCCGAGATCATCTCGAAGGAGCCGCTTGGCCCGGCCGTCCGCCACGGCGACAACCAGTGGGGCGATATCGTCCGCTGGACCCACATGGCCATGCTGAATGCTGAAGAACTCGGCGTGACCAAGGCCAATGTCGACCAGATGAAGACCTCCGACAACCCGGAGATCAAGCGCCTGCTCGGCACCGAGGGCAAGTTCGGCGAGACCGTCGGCCTGACCAATGACTGGGCCGTTCGCGTCATCAAGCACGTGGGCAACTATGCCGAGTCGTTCGAGAAGAACGTCGGCGAGGGCTCGCGCCTGAAGATCAAGCGCGGCCAGAACGCGCTCTGGACCAAGGGCGGCCTGCAATACGGCATCCCGGTTCGCTAAGCGATCCAACAACAGGGCGTCCGGATCTTCCGGGCGCCCTTCAAGAATACGCCTCGACAATAACAAAAAGCCGCTTGACCCGGGCACAAACAGGGGATGACGGCCTGGTATCAAGAGCCGCCAGAGGATGAACTCAGTGCAGACCGCTGTCAGTCAGACATCGCCCCCCAAGAAATCGTTTCTCTACGATCCGAAGGTTCGTGGAGTTTTTTATCAGGTCGTTCTCGTCGCCGCGATCATCTTCCTGTTCTACGTGGCCGCGACGAACGCCATCGAGAACCTGCAGCGCGCCAAGATCGCCTCAGGCTTCGGCTTTCTCAACAACACCGCCGGCTTCGACATCAGCCAGACCCTGATCCAATTCAGTGCGGCGGGCGGCACCTATGGCGACGCCTTCATCGTCGGCCTTCTGAACACCCTGATCGTCTCGGCGATCGGCATCTTCTTCACGACCTTTCTCGGCTTCCTGATCGGCATCGCACGTCTGTCCAAGAACTGGATGGTGGCGAAGGTCGCCATGGTCTATGTGGAGGTGCTGCGCAACGTCCCGCTGCTGGTCCAACTGCTGTTCTGGTACATTGCCGTGCTCGGCGCCCTGCCGCAGCCGCGCAACTCCCTTGAGATGGGCGCAGGCTTCTACCTGAATGCGCGCGGCCTGTTCATGGCAAAGCCCATCTGGGCGTCCAACATCGGGGTGCTGGTCGCCGTTCTCGTTGTCGGCCTCGTCGGCACCTTCATCTATCGCCGCTGGGCCAAGAAGCAGCAGGAGCAGACCGGCCGGCAATATCCGGTCGGCAAGGTGACGCTCGCGCTGGTCTTCGGCCTGCCGATCCTCACCTGGATCGTGCTGGCCCTGCTCGGCGCCAACCCCATCAGCTTCGAGCTGCCGCGCAAGGGCACGTTCAACCTGACCGGCGGCATGCAGATCCTGCCGGAATTCGTGGCGCTGCTTCTCGGCCTCGTCACCTACACGGCGGCGTTCATCGCCGAGGTCGTCCGCGCCGGCATCCTCGCGGTGTCGAAGGGGCAGACGGAAGCCGCAGGTTCGCTCGGCCTCACACCGGGTCAGACCCTGCGCCTCGTGGTGATCCCCCAGGCCATGCGCGTCATCATCCCGCCGCTGACGAGCCAATACCTGAACCTGACCAAGAACTCGTCGCTAGCGGTCGCCATCGGCTACCCGGATCTCGTGCAGGTCTTCATGGGAACCGTGCTCAACCAGACGGGCCAGGCCATCGAGGTCGTGGTGATCACCATGGGCGTGTACCTGACCATCAGCCTGCTGACCTCGTTCATCATGAACATCTATAACCGCCGTGTGGCGATCGTCGAACGGTAGGAGATCCTATGAGCACCGCCGTCGATATGCCCCGTTTCGTCCGCGCCCGTCAGGTGGAGGCCATGCCTCCGCCCAATCTGGCCCGTGGACCTATCGCGTGGGTTCGGGAGAATCTCTTTTCCGGTCCCTTCAACACCATCCTGACGCTGGTGGTTTTCTACCTCCTGTATGTCAGCGTTCCGCCGCTCCTGAAGTTCCTCATCATCGATGCGGTCTGGACCGGCACCGACCGGGCCGCCTGCCGTGCCGATACGGGCGGCAGCGAGAGCGGCGCCTGCTGGGCCTTCATCTGGGACAAGCTCAACTACTTCATCTACGGCTCCTATACGATTTCGGAGCGCTGGCGGGTGAACATCTTCTTCGCCCTCCTAGCCGTTGGCGTCGTGTGGCTCCTGTGGCTGAAGGCGCCGCGCCGGGATCTGGGAGCGGTCTATTTCTTCTGGGTGTTCCCGGTCGTCTCCTATGTGCTGCTCACGGGCGGCAACGAGAGCTTCAGCGGTCGCTTCTGGATCGGCTTTGTCATCTTCGGTGCGCTGGTCGTCGCGCTCTTCGCCTTCGTGGCGGCGCTGCTGAAGGCTTCCTTGCGCCCGGCGCTCATTCTGGGCGGCGGCATCGTGGCGGTGATCGGCATTACGCTGGCACTGGTCGACCTCGACTTCGGTCTCGCGCATGTGCCCACTTCCTTGTGGGGCGGCGTTCTCGTGACCCTGCTGGTGGCAACGGTGGGTATCGTGGTCTCGCTGCCGTTCGGCATCGTGCTGGCCCTCGGGCGGCGCTCGAAGCTGCCGATCGTGCGGATGGCCTCGGTGATCTTCATCGAGTTCGTGCGCGGCGTGCCGCTGATCACGGTTCTGATCATGGCCAACACCATGCTGCCGCTCTTCCTGCCAGGCGATATGACGGTGGATCGGCTGCTGCGGCCGCTCATTGGCACCGCGCTCTTCGCCTCCGCCTACATGGCCGAGGTGGTGCGCGGCGGCCTTCAGGCCATGCCGAAGGGGCAGTATGAAGGCGCGATGTCGCTGGGCCTCAACTACCCGCAGATGATGTCCCTCATCATCCTGCCGCAGGCTCTGCGCATCGTGATCCCCGGTATCGTGAACACCTTCATCGGCCTGTTCAAGGACACATCGCTGGTGGCCATCGTGGGCATCTTCGATCTGGTGAAGACCATCGAGGCATCCCGCATCGATCCGAATTGGGCAGCGCCCACCATCGGCATCACGGGCTATGCCTTTGCGGCCCTGTTCTACTTCGTCTTCTGCTTTGGCATGTCGCGATACTCCCTCGGGGTCGAGCGGCGCCTTGCGGCTGGTCAGAAACGGTAAACATTCATGGCAACGACAATGTCTGCTCAGCACATCCCTTCCGCCGCGATCGACCCGAAGGCCCAACCCGCCATCGAGATGATCGACGTTCACAAGTGGTACGGCGAGTTCCACGTTCTGCGGGACATCAACCTGAACGTGAAGCGCGGCGAGCGCATCGTGATCTGCGGCCCCTCGGGCTCCGGCAAGTCCACGATGATCCGCTGCATCAACCGCCTCGAGGAGCATCAGAAGGGCCGCATCATCGTCGATGGTGTCGAGCTGCTGGATGACCTCAAGCGCATCGACGAGGTGCGCCGCGACGTCGGTATGGTGTTCCAGCACTTCAACCTTTTCCCGCATCTCACCATCCTGGAGAACTGCACGCTCGCGCCGATCTGGGTGAAGAAGATGCCTAGGAAGGAGGCCGAGGAGGTCGCCATGCACTACCTGACCCGGGTCAAGATCCCGGAGCAGGCGAACAAGTATCCGGGCCAGCTCTCGGGCGGCCAGCAGCAGCGCGTGGCGATCGCCCGCTCGCTCTGCATGAGCCCGAAGATCATGCTGTTCGACGAGCCGACCTCGGCGCTGGACCCTGAGATGGTGAAGGAAGTGCTCGACACGATGGTCGGACTGGCCGACGAGGGCATGACCATGCTCTGCGTCACCCACGAGATGGGCTTTGCCCGTCAGGTGGCCGACCGGGTGATCTTCATGGATTACGGGCAGATCGTGGAAATGAACACGCCCGACGAGTTCTTCCGCAACCCGCAGCACGAGCGCACGCGGCTGTTCCTGTCCCAGATTCTGCACTAAGACCAATTCCAGAAAAACGCAAAAAGCCCCGAGGGATCTCGGGGCTTTTTGTTTATTTTAGGTACTGGTTCTTACGTCATGGCCGGGCTTGTCCCGGCCATCTCGATGCGGAAAGGCGCTGCGCCCTGATTAAACGAGATCACCGGCACAAGGCCGGTGATGACGACAGAGGAGTCGAGAATCTCAGCCTTTCTTCGCGGGGCCCGTCGCGACCGGCAGATCCTCCCTTGCGCCCCATTCGGCCCATGCGCCGTCATAGATCGCCTTGATCGGGCGGCCAGCAACTTCGAAGGCGACGCCGAGGATGGCGGCCGAAACGCCGGAGCCGCAGCTGGTGATCACCGGCTGGTTGGGATCGATGCCTGCCTCGGCAATGGCCTTCTCAACTCCGTCCTTGTCCTTCAAACGGCCGTTCTCGACGATCCGGTCGAAGGGCAGGTTGAGGCTGCCCGGGATGTGGCCCATGCGAAGGCCGGGGCGCGGCTCGGGCGCCTCGCCCATGAAGCGATTGGCCGGCCGGGCATCGATCACCTGGGCTGCCTTCGATTGCAGCGCCTCCTGCACGGTTGAAGCATCCGCAACGACGGAAGCGTTGAAAGCCAGCGTGAAGGTCCGGGGAGCGCGGGGCTTCTCCGGCCCGGTCTCGACCGGCCGTCCTTCCGCCTTCCAAGCGGGAAAGCCGCCGTCGAGGATCGAGACGTTGCGCGCGCCGAAGGCTTGGAAGGTCCAGCGCACACGCGGGGCGGAGAAGAGGCCGGCGCCATCATAGACCACGATGGACATGTCTTCGCTGATTCCCATCGCACCAACGGCCTTCGCGAAGTCGTCGGGCGAGGGCAGCATGTGGGGCAGGGATGACGAGGTGTCCTTCACGGTGTCGATGTCGAACCGGACGGCGCCAGGAATGTGGCCGGCAACGTACTCGGCCTGCGGATCCCGGTTCTGCGTCGGCAGATACCAGGAGCCGTCCACGACCACGAGGTTCGGATCATCGAGGCGCTCCTGCAGCCAGGCGGTCGACACGAAGGGTTGGGACATAGGCCACTCCTCTCGAATGGGAGACAGGGTTCAGTCTGCAAGGGACAAACGAACGCGGCGGTTCTGCTTGCCCTTCTTTTCGATATCGGTGATCACGACCGTACCGATCTCGCTCGTGCGCCGCACATGGGTGCCGCCGCAGGGCTGCAGATCGATCCCTTCGATCTCCACCAGACGCACCCGTCCGGACCCGCGCGGGGGCTTCACCGACATGGTCTTCACGAGACCCGGATTGGCATCGAGCTCCTCGTCGGTGATCCAGCGCTCGGTGACGGGAGCATCGCGGGCGATGAGCGCGTTCAGCTGGTCCGTGATTGCCGCCTTGTCGAGACCCGCATCCTGGATGTCGAAATCGAGCCGCCCATCGCCATCGCCGATGGAGCCGCCGGTGACCGGATAGGGCAGCACGACGCTCAGGAGATGGAGCGCCGTATGAACGCGCATGCGCTTGAGGCGTCTTGGCCAGTCGAGCTGAATCGTCACGGCCTCGCCTTCCGCCAGCCGGGATGCTGCTTCCGCCCCAACCAGATGCGCCACCTGCGAGCGGTCGGCGGCATAGACGGTGTTGGTGATCTCGATCCTGTCGCCATTGGCCTTCACGAGAGCGCCTACATCTCCCGGTTGCCCGCCGCCCTGGGCGTAGAAAACGGTCCGGTCGAGAATGACACCGCCCTCCGGCGTGGTTCCTACAACCCGCGCGTCGCAGGAGGTGGCATAGGCGTCGTCGCGGAAAAGCAGTGTCGTGGCGGTCATGAACGTCTCAACATGTTGAAAGGCGAGGGGCGATGCTGACGGCAATGAGCGCGGCGGGTCAAGCCATTCCCGTCGCCTGCCGTCAGACAATTGGCTCGGACGCCAAGCCCCGCGAGCTGCGAAAAGCCTGAAGGGCGCGCTCGCGCGCCGCGCCATGCGGAACGATAGGTCCCGGATAGGTCTCGCCCAGTGCCATGCCGGCTTCGCGAAGCACGGTGGCCGGAGCTCCCCAGGGCTTATGGATGAAGGCCGGTGGGAGCCGCGCAAGTTCGGGGACGTAGGTTCGAATGTAGTCCCCCGCTGGGTCGAATTTCTCGCCCTGTGTTACCGGGTTGAAGATCCGATGGAAGGGTGCTGAATCCGGACCGGACCCTGCGATCCACTGCCAGCTGAAAGCATTGTTGGCGGGATCCGCATCGACGAGCGTGTCCCAGAACCAGGCCTCGCCCTGACGCCAGTCGGTCAGCAGGTGCTTGACCAGAAAGGAGGCGGTGATCATGCGCACCCGGTTGTGCATCCAGCCCGTCTGCCAGAGCTGGCGCATGCCGGCATCGACGATGGGATAGCCGGTGCGGCCTCTCTGCCATGCTTTGAGAGACGGGCGATCCTCAATCCAGGGAAAGTTTTCGAACCGGCTGCTGTGCGGCCTGTCCGGCAGGTGAGGATGGAAGTGGAGCAGCTGGTGGGTGAAGTCGCGCCAGGCGATCTCGCTCAGGAACTTCTCCGCATCCCGCTCCAGGCCGGGTTCGCCCGCGACCGCGTTCATCACCGCATGCCAAGCCTGCCGCGGGCTGATCTCCCCAAAACGCAGATGCGGCGACAGGCGCGAGGTCCCTGCCTGCGAAGGCCGGTCTCGCCCCTCGGCATAGCCTTTCAGTCCTGTCTCGATGAAGCGGGAGAGCTTGGCCTGGGCGGCAGGCTCACCCCGCTGCCATTCCTGCCTGAAGCCCCCGGCCCAATCAGGGGCCGAAGGTTCGAGGCCAAGCTCCGACAGCGGGACGGCTTGAGCGAGAACTGATGGTGCCCAGATGCCGCCTGCCAGTGATCGGGGGATCGGAAGGGGAGGCCTGATGGACCGGGCTTTCACGGCCCGAAGGTAAGGGGTGAAGACCTGGAATGGCTTGCCGGCCTGGTTCGTGATCTCCCAGGGCTCGTGCAGGAGGCGGCCACTGCAGCTGTGAACCCTGATGCCGCCATCCGACAGGCGCTTCTTGATGGCGCTGTCCACGGCAATCTCGGCCGCGCCATAGCGGCGGTTCCAGTAGATCGCCGAGGCGCCGGTTTCCCTCACCAGGCTTTCGACCAGGGTAAGAGCCGAGCCTCTCAGGATGAGAAGGCCGGAGCCGGCTCGCTCCAAAGCTTCGCCAAGCGCTTTGAGCGATCCATGGAGCCACCAGCGGGCTGCGCCGCCAAGCGGCCGGATTCCATCCGAGCCATCATCGAGCACGTAGAAGCATAGAACCTGCGATCCGGTCGCCGCTGCAGTCAGGGCAGGGTTATCGCTCAGGCGATGATCGTCACGGAACCAGACGAGGACGGGAGCATGGGAATCGCTGTTCATGGCGGCACAATACAGCGGCGCTTGGAACGTGCGACTGCTGACCAACCAGATCGACAAAATTTGATGGAGAACAGGGAGGAAGGTTGGCTCCGGCGGTAGGATTCGAACCTACGACCAACGGATTAACAGTCCGCTGCGCTACCGCTGCGCCACGCCGGAATAAGCCTAACCTCCAAAGAAGCTGATCTGTGAGCTTCTCGAGCGCCGCGGTGTCTTGAAAGACCGTTCCCCGGCGAGGTGGGAGGCATATAGCACGGGTTTTGAGCGTTGCAACCCCCTTGTTGGCGCGCTGGAGTTCAAAAGGCCCTGTTGCTCTTTGGGGGGACGCTTGCTATGGAGCAGCCGTCGCGTTCGCGGCACGCCCCGGATGGCCTCGTGGCGGAGTGGTTACGCAGAGGACTGCAAATCCTTGCACCCCGGTTCGATTCCGGGCGAGGCCTCCAACAATTTCTAAAGGCACTGTCGATGGTCGATTTCGCACAAGCGCGCCGTATCATGGTTGATGGCCAGCTGCGCACTTTCGATGTGAACGACATTCCTCTTCTCGACGCCATGGATACGGTTCCGCGCGAGCTCTTCGTGCTGCCGGGCCGTGAAGAGCTTGCCTATATCGACCAGGATGTTCTCGTCGGCGACGGCGCCGAGCGGCGCTATATGCTCTCACCCATGATCCTCGGCCGTCTGGTCCAGGCTCTTGGAATCGAGGCGGGCGACCGCATCCTCGACGTGGCCTGCGGCCGCGGCTACGCTTCGGCGGTATTCAGCGAGCTGGGTGCTCAGGTGACGGCGCTCGAATCCGACGATGCTCTTGCCGGCGCAGCGCGCCAGAGCCTGAGTGCGGCCGGCGCATCGAACGTCACCGTTGTGACGGGACCTCTGGAGCAGGGCCATCAGGGCAATGCCCCATACGATGCCATTCTCATCAATGGTGCTGTCGAGGTTCGTCCGGAGGCGCTGCTCCAGCAGCTTGCCGAAGGCGGGCGCTTGGCCTGTGTGAAGGGCCGTGGGCGCGCAGCCCGGGCAACCCTTTATGTGCGCACGGGCGATGCCATCGGCGAGCGCGCCCTGTTCGAGGCGGCCGCGCCCCTGCTGGCTCCCTTCGTTCAAGTCCCTGGTTTCACGTTCTAATTCTTTCCAAATCCTTTATTTCTCGGGTTTGTGGTGTCGCTTTTTTGCGCCACCTCGGCGCAAAAATGGAATTGAGCCCAGCGCGTTGTTGCCGACTCGTTTCCCATGATTATTGTTGCGCTTTGAGTCGGAACGATTTCTAGATGGCGTCGATGGCGGTCGACAGCCTTGGGTCGCTAGGCAGGTGCGCGTGAACGAGAAGAATCCCAAGAAGACGTATCGCTTGCTCTTTGGGGCGATGACCTCTGTGCTCGTGCTGATGGGCACTAGCGGGGTGTTGGCGGAGACCTTGGAGAGCGCCCTGGCGCGCGCCTATGGCAACAATCCCGAGTTGAATGCCCAGCGGGCCGGCGTCCGGGTCCGGGACGAGGACGTCGCACAGGCGAAGTCGGGCTATCGCCCGCGGATCACGGGAACGGCGGATTATGGCCAGACCTATACGGATGCCACCAGGCAGGGCCCGTTTGGGGGAGCCACAAGAAGCAATAATATCATCACCCCTCGAGGCTTCGGGGTTGAAATCAATCAGTCGATTTTCGATGGGTTTCAGACGAGCAACCGCGTTCGCGCGGCCGAATCCGGCGTGCTCGGCTCAAGGGAGCAGCTGAACACGACCGAGCAGAGCGTGCTGCTCGATGCTGCGACCGCCTATATGGACGTCCTGCGGGATACTGCCATTCTCGACCTGCAGCGTAACAACGTCGAAGTCATCGACGAGCAGCTGCGGCAGACGCGAGACCGCTTCAATGTCGGCGAGGTGACCCGGACGGACGTCGCTCAGGCTGAGGCCCGCCTTGCCGCATCACGGTCCGAGGCGAGCTTGGCTGAGGCCAATCTGCGCAACAGCATCGCCACCTATCGCCAGGTCGTCGGTGTCGAGCCCCAGCAGCTTGCTCCAGGGCGCCCCCTGGACAGGCTGACGCCGCGCTCCGTCGATGCAGCCGTGAGAGTCGCTCTGAACGAGCATCCGGCGATCAAGGCGCGTCAGCATGCGGTGGATGTGGCCGAGCTGCAGGTGAAAGTGGCCCAAGGTGCACTTGCCCCGCAACTGGGCGTGGCTGGTTCAGTGGACCAGCGCTATTCCAGTCAGACGGCTGGAGATCAAACATTTTCCGCTTCCGTGGTCGCGCGGCTGACGGTTCCGATCTATGAGGGCGGTCAGGCTTATGCCGCCACCCGGCAGGCCAAGGAAGAGGCCGGACAGCGCCGCCTTGAGGCCGATTCCGTGCGTGACCAGGTCCGCGCTGCCGTGCAGTCGTCCTGGGGACGGCTGGAGGCGGCCCGCGCACAGATTCAGGCCGCTCAGGCTCAGATCGACGCCGCTGAAACCGCGCTCAGCGGCGTCCGCGAGGAGGCCCGTGTCGGCCAGCGCACCACCCTCGACGTGCTGAACGCCCAGCAGGAACTCCTCACCGCCCGTGTGAACCTCATTCAGGCTCAGCGGGACCGGGTGGTTGCCTCCTACAGCCTCGTCAACGCCATGGGCCGGCTCAACTCCCGCGCGTTGGCCTTGAAGGTGAATCACTACAGCCCGAAGATCCATTACGATCAAGTCAAGGATCTTTGGATCGGCACATCGACACCGGATGGTCGTTGATAAGTTTCGGGGCCAGAACTAAAAAGTTCTGGCCCCGCTTGTTTTATTAAAGGTTGAGTAAAATACTTAACGAACATTCTTGAGAATGTGATTCTTAGAGTTTTTGATTTGGATGCGGCTATGGGTTCATCGAGCCTGAAAATCAACGAGCCATCGATGGAAGATATTTTGGCTTCCATCCGGCGGATCATCTCCGACGACCAGGAGGTCCCGTCCTCCCCCGAACCCCAGGAGCCGAGTTCCTCACCCCTGAAGAGCGTGCTGGACATCGCGGAGCTTCATGTCTCGCCGCTCGTCGGCGCGAGCCCCAATGAGCCGCTTCTGGGGCCCTGGAGCCGAGGGGATGCTGCGTTCGTCGACCCTCGGTCCGACACGGCACCCGGTTCTGACTGGAGAACCCTTGATGCTCCGGAAGAGGCAGCGCCCATCATCGTGCCTGAGCCCGTCCTGAAAGCCGTGGCCAAGCCTACTCCGCCAGCCGCCGATAGTCTCCTCTCGCGCGAGACCAGTGCCTCAGTGTCCGGCGCCTTCAGCCTCCTGACTGAGACGGTCAAGCCAGCTCAGCCGCAGACGGTCGAGGATCTGATGAAGGAGATGCTGCGTCCGATGCTGAAAACCTGGCTCGACGACAATCTTCCTTCCCTGGTCGAGCGTTTGGTCAGGACCGAAATCGAGCGCGTGACCCGCAGCCGGGGCTGAGATTTCAGCCCCTCTGTTGACTTCATCCGATCCGTCCGGTTTGTAGCCGTCTTGCTTGCGCGTTGTTCGCGCCAACAGGCCGGTATCTATCATGATGGACAAGACGTTCGATCCCTCCGCTGTCGAAGCACGCATTTCCACCCGCTGGGAGGAGGCTGAGGCCTTCAAGGCCGGCCGCGAGGATCGCAAGAACGCCGTACCCTACACCATCGTCATCCCGCCGCCGAACGTGACCGGCTCGCTCCACATGGGGCATGCCCTCAACAACACGATCCAGGACATCCTCTGCCGCTTCGAGCGCATGCGGGGCAAGGACGTGCTCTGGCAGCCGGGCATGGACCATGCCGGCATCGCCACCCAGATGGTGGTGGAGCGCAAGCTCGCCGAGCGCCAGATCCAGCGCCGCGATCTCGGCCGCGAGGAGTTCGTCAACCGCGTCTGGGAGTGGAAGGAGGAGTCCGGCGGCACCATCGTGCGCCAGCTCAAGCGCCTCGGCGCCTCCTGTGACTGGTCGCGCGAGCGCTTCACCATGGACGAGGGCCTGTCCCAGGCCGTGCTCAAGGTCTTTGTGGACCTCTACAAGCAGGGCCTGATCTACAAGGACAAGCGCCTCGTGAACTGGGACCCCAAGTTCCAGACCGCGATCTCCGACCTGGAGGTCATGCAGGTCGAGGTGAAGGGCAACCTCTGGCACATCCGCTATGCCATCGACGGTCACCCCGACCGCTCCATCACGGTGGCCACCACCCGGCCGGAGACCATGCTGGGCGACGTGGCCGTGGCCGTGCATCCGGAGGATGAGCGCTACAAGGATCTGATCGGACAATTTGCAATCCTGCCGCTGGTGGGCCGTCGCATTCCCATCGTAGCGGATGAATACTCCGATCCGGAGAAGGGTACCGGTGCGGTGAAGATCACGCCGGCGCACGACTTCAACGATTTCGAGGTCGGGAAGCGCCACAAGCTGCCGCTCATCAACATCTTCGGCACGGAGGCGCAGCTTGCGCTTGCCGGCAACGAAGACTTCCTCGACGGGCTTGCCCAGACGGACGATCTCAAGGCCGTTCTCGCCCTCGACGGATTGGATCGCTTCGAGGCCCGCAAGCGCATCGTCGCCATGCTCGAAGAACGCGAGATCCTCGTCCAGATCGAGCCGAACACCCACGTGGTGCCGCACGGCGACCGCTCGAACGTGGTGATCGAGCCCTACCTCACGGATCAGTGGTACGTGAACGTGAAGCCGCTCGCCGACCGCGCCCTCGATGTGGTGCGCAAGGGTCAGACCAAGTTCGTGCCCGAGAACTGGGAGAAGACCTACTTCCAATGGCTCGAGAACATCGAGCCTTGGTGCGTCTCGCGCCAGCTCTGGTGGGGTCACCAGATCCCGGCCTGGTACGACGATCAGGGCCATGCCTATGTGGCCATGAGCGAAGATGAGGCTCGGGCCGAGGCGCGCGCGAAGCACGGGAAGGACGTTGCGCTGAAGCGCGACGAAGACGTGCTCGATACCTGGTTCTCGTCCGCTCTGTGGCCGTTCTCGACCCTCGGCTGGCCGGACGACGCACCGGAGCTGAAGCGCTACTACCCGACCAACACGCTTGTCACGGGTTTCGACATCATCTTCTTCTGGGTCGCCCGCATGATGATGATGGGCCTGCACTTCATGGACGAAGTGCCGTTCGACAAGGTCTACATCCATGCCCTCGTCCGTGACGAGAAGGGCGCCAAGATGTCGAAGTCGAAAGGCAACGTCATCGATCCGCTCGACGTGGTGGAGCAGTACGGCGCCGATGCCCTGCGCATGACGCTGGCCTCGATGGCCGCGCAGGGTCGCGACATCAAGCTCTCCGTGCAGCGCGTGGAGAACTACCGCAACTTCGCCACCAAGATCTGGAACGCGGCCCGCTTCGCCGAGATGAACGAGTGCCGGCGCGTCGATGGCTTCGATCCGAAGGCCGTTAGGGAGACGCGCAACAAGTGGGCGCTCAGCGAATGCGCCAAGGCGATCAACGAGGTGTCGGCGGGCATTCAGGCCTACAAGTTCAACGAGGCGGCGCTCTCGGCCTATCGCTTCGTCTGGAACGTGTTCTGCGACTGGACGCTCGAACTCGCCAAGCCGGTGCTGCAGGGTGCCGATTCTCCGGCGAAGACCGAGACCCGCGCGACGATCGCGTTCATCTTCGATGAGATCTGCAAGCTCCTGCACCCCTTCATGCCCTTCCTCACGGAAGAGCTGTGGGCCATCAAGGGCGAGGATGGTCCGCGGCGCGAGGCAATCCTGGCGCTGAGCCCGTGGTCGAATCTCGATCACCTCATCGACGGGCAGGCGGAGGCCGAGATCGGCTGGGTGGTGGATCTCGTCAACGAGATCCGCTCCGCCCGCTCCGAGACGAACGTGCCGGCGGGCGCGCAGATCCCCCTGGTGCTCGTGGCGTCCTCCGCTGACGTGCAGGCCCGCGCCGGCCGCTGGAGCGATATCGTGAAGCGCCTTGCGCGCATCTCCGACATCTCCTTCGCGGATGCCGCGCCGAAGAGCTCGATCCAACTCCTCATCCGCGGCGAGGTGGCGGCCCTGCCGCTGGAGGGCGTGATCGACCTCGACGCCGAGCGCGCCCGCCTCGCCAAGGAGATCCAGAAGCTCGATGTGGAGGTCGGCAAGATCGACGCGAAGCTCGGGAACGCGGACTTCATCAAGCGCGCGCCGGAAGAGGTGGTCGATGAGCAGCGCGAGCGCCGCGACGAGGCCCTCACCCGCAAGGCAAAGATGGAAGAGGCGCTCGGACGTTTGAAGGACGCGTAAGAGACCTGCCAAAAAACTCGTTGCCCGGCCTTAGTGCCGGGCATTTTGATTCAGTGAGACGTTACCGGTGTCATTCCGGGGCCGCGCAGCGGAGCTCGGGATCCATATCCGCCGACAGAGCAGAAAGAGACGTGACGCTGATCACCCTGTTCTGCACCGTCGCGGTTATGGATCTCCGCCTTCGCGGGGATGACAGCCTTACTGTCCAAACCACCGCGCCAGCAGCTGCAGATCCGTCTGCGACAGGTTATGACTCGCAGACAAGATTTCGTGCTGCACCTCGGTGCCGGATGCGGACAAGGACGCGGCGAGCCGCTTCGCGTTGTCCGCCGGAATGATCGGGTCCATGGCGCCCGAGATCATCAGCACCCGCTTGGCCGCAAGATCCACATCGGGGGCCTGGGACAGCGGCACCATGGCCCGCAGCAATGCCGCACCGGCCAGTGCCTCCGGGCGTAGCATCAGCATGGCGGCGGCGATGTTGGCGCCGTTGGAGAAGCCCACCGCGATCGGAGCCTCAAGCCCGTAAGCCTTGCGCGCCTCGGCGACGAAATCCGCGAGTTCATTCGCGCGAAACCGCACGTCCTCCTCGTCGAACACGCCCTCAGCGACCCGTCGGAAGAAGCGAGGCATGCCGTTCTCCAGGATCTTGCCGCGCGGGGAGAGCAGGGCGGAGCCGGGGGAGATCATGCGGCCGAGACCCAGCAGGTCGTTCTCGTCGCCGCCCGTGCCGTGGAGCAGCAGGAGTGGGGGACGTTTCGGATCCGTGGCGGGCTCGTAGCGGTGGATGAAGGATAGTTCGGTCATGTGTTTCTCCTGTCCCTCTCCCCTTTGCGGGAGAGGGTGGCGAACGGAGTGAGCCGGGAGAGGGGACGTTGGTGACAAGCACAGCCCCTCTCCCGACCTGCTTTGCAGGTCACCCTCTCCCGCAAAGGGGAGAGGGGAAAACGCTACCCCAATTCCGGCAGCCGAGCCTCTATGTCGCTCCGGCGTGCTTCCAGGAATGCCGGAAGCTTCAGCTCGGCACCGAGACGCTCCTGCGCCTCGTCGGCGGCGAAGCCCGGCTCGTCGGTGGCGATCTCGAACAGGATGCCGCCCGGCTCACGGAAATAGACAGACCGGAAATAGTTGCGGTCCTTCTGCTCGGTGGTCTGAAGGCCATGGGTTTCGGCTAGCTTTCTCACCATCGCCTCTTGGTCGGCATCGTCCTTGGCGCGGAAGGCCACGTGATGCACGGAGCCGCCGCCCATACGGCCCGGCAGGAACCTGCCGGCCGATCGGATGTCGACCGTGCTGCCCATGAGCGCGTCCGTCTTGTAGCGGACGAGGGACCCTTCGCGAGCTGTCTCGCGGAAGCCGAACACGTCCGTCAGGATCGCGCCCGTACGCTCGCCGCTCTCGACGAGGAGCGTGACGCCCTCCAGGCCGCGGATCACATGCTCCGCCGGGATGCCGTCCACGTTCCAAGCCTCCTCGGTCTCGGCATTGGGAATGCCGACGAGCGAGAGGCTGGTGCCGTGCGGGTCCTTGAAGGTCAGCACGCTCTGGCCGAGCCGCTTCTCCACGCTGCCGTGCTCGACGCCCTGCTCGATAAACCTGTGCATCCAGAAGCCCAAGGAGCCTTCAGGCACGCGGAAGGCCGTCTCCTGCGCGGTGCCGACGCCGTTGCGTCCGGGCGCCACGTGCTCCCAGGGGAAGAAAGTCAGGATCGAACCAGGCTGGCCGAGGCTGTCGCCGAAATACAAGTGGTACGTGCCAGGATCGTCGAAGTTGACGGTCTTCTTGACGAGGCGCAGGCCGAGCGCGCGGGTGTAGAAATCGAGGTTGCGACGGGCAGGGCCTGCAATGGCAGTGACGTGATGAATGCCGTGGTGCCGCATGGGTGCGTTCCTTAACGGGCAGGCGCGGATTGCGCTGCGTTGACAGGGAAATATGTACCACCGGGCCGCGAGGAAGTGTGGAAAGGGCGACCTTGCGGGAATGCAAAGCTCGGAGGGGCATGCTGGCAAATCCGCGCAAATGTTGAGAAATCCGATCCGTCAAGATTCCGGCAACCAAAGAGTCTCAACAAGGCTTAACCTCAACGGCGATTCAGCATGTCGCGTTAACGGTTTAGCCCTGCCACTCGTGTGAATGTCATCCCGCACAAGCGATCAGCCGGCTGGAAACGAAGAAGAGCCGGCGGGAGTCAAAACGGATGTTGAAGGATCAACTTCGCGATTTCATCGAAAGCCTCACCGAGAGGGGCCATGTCTGCGATGATGACGTGGCGATGCTTCAGGGCGAGATCCTCTCTGAGGGAATCACGAGCCGTCTCGAGGTCGAGTCACTGCTGGCCCTTGACCGCATCGTCACCGCCGTCGAAGGCTGGGGCGCGGCGCTCACCAGGCTCGTGGCCGATTTCGTGGTCTGGAAGAGGGCCCCCCATGGCGTGGTCAGCAACGACGACGCCCTCTGGCTCGCCACCCTCCTGGAGATCAGTGGGCCGTCCCCCAATGCCATGGCCATCGCCTATGCCATCCTGGACGAGGCCGGGCATGTGGACGTGGCTCTCCTCGACTTCATCATGCGCGGGCGCCAGCAGGCAAGGCTGTCCCAGATCGCCGCCTGAGATTTCGGCTCTAAAAAGCACATACCCAAGCCCTCATCCTGAGGGCCGCCAAAGGCGGCGTCTCGAAGGATGAGGGCGCTTCCAGAGTGTACTGGATCCTCCTTCGAGACACGGACTTCGTCCGCTCCTCAGGATGAGGTCTAAGATTGATAAGCCGCTATTAAAGGGCGGCACTGCTGTCTAAAGCTAAATGCTGAACCAAGCCCCGCTTCCCCAAGGCACCGATGTGCAGTAACGGAGGTGGGGCTTAGTTTTTGGCTGGAGCGTTCGAGGGTTCATGTTCGACAAGATCCTGATTGCCAACCGGGGCGAGATCGCGTGCCGGGTCATCAAGACCGCCCGGCGGATGGGCATCAAGACCGTAGCGGTCTATTCCGATGCCGACCGGGATGCGCTGCACGTGGAGATGGCCGACGAGGCCGTGCATATCGGCCCGGCGGCCGCCGCCCAGTCCTATCTGGTGATCGAGAAGATCATCGAGGCCTGCAAGGCCACCGGCGCCCAGGCGGTCCATCCCGGCTACGGCTTCTTGTCCGAGCGCGAGGCCTTCCCGAAGGCCCTGGCCGAGGCCGGCATCGTGTTCATCGGCCCGAATCCCGGCGCCATCGCGGCCATGGGCGACAAGATCGAATCGAAGAAGGCGGCAGCCGCCGCGAAGGTCTCGACCGTGCCGGGCTATCTCGGCGTCATCGAGGGACCGGAACAGGCGGTGACCATCGCCAATGAGATCGGCTATCCGGTGATGATCAAGGCTTCCGCCGGCGGCGGCGGGAAGGGCATGCGCATCGCTTACTCCTCCGACGAGGTGGCCGAGGGCTTCGCCCGCGCCACGTCGGAGGCGGCAAGCTCGTTCGGCGACAGCCGCGTGTTCATCGAGAAGTTCATCACCGATCCGCGCCACATCGAGATCCAGGTGCTCGGCGACAAGCACGGCAACGTGATCTATCTCGGCGAGCGCGAATGCTCGATCCAGCGCCGCAATCAGAAGGTCATCGAGGAGGCGCCGTCGCCGCTCCTCGACGAGGAGACCCGCCGCCTCATGGGCGAGCAGGCAGTCGCGCTCGCCAAGGCCGTTGCTTACGATTCCGCCGGCACGGTGGAGTTCGTGGCAGGCCAGGACAAGTCCTTCTACTTCCTCGAGATGAACACCCGCCTCCAGGTGGAGCACCCCGTCACCGAGATGATCACCGGCATCGACCTCGTTGAGGAGATGATCCGGGTGGCCGCCGGCGAGAAGCTGCGGCTCTCTCAGGGCGATGTGAAGCTCAACGGCTGGTCGGTGGAAAGCCGCATCTATGCGGAAGACCCGGTGCGCAACTTCCTGCCCTCCACGGGCCGCCTCGTCACCTATCGCCCGCCGCAGGAAGGCGAGGCGAACGGCGTGACGGTCCGCAACGATACCGGCGTGTATGAGGGGGGCGAGATCTCGATCTATTACGATCCGATGATCGCCAAGCTCGTGACCCATGCGCCGACCCGCCTTCAGGCCATCGAGGCCCAGGCACAGGCGCTCGACGCCTTCGCCATCGACGGCATCCGCCACAACATCCCGTTCCTCTCCGCCCTGATGCAGCATCCGCGCTGGCAGTCGGGCCAGCTGTCCACCGGCTTCATCGCCGAGGAGTTCCCGCAAGGGTTCAAGGCGCCGGCTCCGGAAGGCGAGGTGGCCCTGCGCATGGCAGCGGTCGGTGCCGCCATCGATCACCTGCTCAACGAGCGCAAGCGCCACATTTCCGGTCAGATGCGCTCCCCCGCCAGCCTGCGCTTCGAGCGCGAGCGCGTGGTGCTTCTCGGCAAGGAGCGCCATGAGGTGACGGTCGAGGATATCGACGGAGGCTTCGCGGTCGTCATCAAGGGCAATGCCTGGCCGATCGCCTCGGACTGGGCGCCGGGCCAGCCGGTCTGGACAGGGACCGTGGGCGGTGAGGCCATTGCCGTGCAGGTGCGCCCGATCCTCAACGGCGTCGCGCTCTCCCACGCTGGGGCTTCCGCCGAGGTCAAGGTCTACACCAACCGCGAGGCGGAACTCGCCGCCCTGATGCCGGAGCGGCTGGACGCCGATACTGGCAATCAGCTTCTTTGCCCCATGCCCGGACTGGTGAAGGCGATCAGCGTCGCGCAGGGCCAGGAGGTCAAGGCCGGCGAGCCGCTCTGCATCGTCGAGGCGATGAAGATGGAGAACGTGTTGCGCGCCGAGCGCGACGGCACCATCTCCAAGATCCACGCCAAGGAAGGCGACAGCCTCGCGGTGGATGCCGTGATCCTTGAGTTTGCTTAGGATGTGAAACAAAGCCCTCATTTTGAGAGGCTGGCTCATAAGGAGGAGTGCGCCTCGGCTTTCGTCATGGCCGGCCTTGTGCCGGCCATCCCGATGCGAAGAAACGCTGCGCTTCACCTGATCGAGATCACCGGCACAAGGCCGGTGATGACGGGAGGAGGGCTGCCGGTCCTTCATGAGCCAGCCTCTGAGGAGGCGCGGTAGCGCCGTCTCGAAGGAGCCTTCAGAGAGCACTGGATCCTCTTTCGAGACGCGGACTTCGTCCGCTCCTCAGGATGAGGACAGTGGGATGAGCAACAGGTAGCGCACAGCTATGCCCCTCTACTTCGCCTACGGGTCCAACATGGACCAGGCTGCCATGCTCGGGCGCTGCCCGGGTTCGAAGCCGGTCGGCATCGGGCGGCTCATGCGCCATCGTTTCATGATCTTCGATGAGGGCTATGCCACCGTCGTTCGCGACCCTCATCGGGCGGTCTGGGGCATGGTGTGGGATCTGGCGCTGGCCGACGTGCCGGCCCTCGACCGCTACGAGAGCCTCTCGACCAGCCTCTATACCAAGGTCGTCCAGCCTGTCGTGACGGCCCAGGGGCCGCGCCGGGCCATCGTCTATGTGGGGCGCAACGCCAAGCCCGGTACGCCGCTCCCCGGATACATGGAAGCCGTGGTCGAGGCCGCACAGCACGCGGCTTTGCCGGCGGATTATATCCGCAGCCTGGGCGTGTGGCTGCCGAAGTCCCAAGCCTCGGCACCGGCTCCTCAACAGCCCAAGGTCCGGCCGCTCTGGGGCGCTCCTTCGGGGACGATCCGCAAGTCCCGCTGAGCAGATACTCCCGCCCAAGAACCTTTGCCGTATGCATGCGTTGAGTCCGCAAGATGCAGCGTGTGCGTAGGAGGTTTGCTCATGAACACGAAGACCCATTCCGTTTGGAAAGGCTATGGGTACGCTTGGGTTACCTTAGGTTTCTTCCTGATTTCCTTTATCGGTCACTGGCTCTTCGGCTGGTTCGCCTATGTGAGTGAGCAGCAGGCTCATGCCCAACCGATCCAGGTCTCCGAGTATCTGGTCGAAATGTCCCGTGACACCTTCGAGAACTGGCAGTCCGAATTCCTGCAACTCCTCTGGCAGGTCGGCGGACTCGCGATCCTGCTCTATGTCGGCTCGCCGCAATCCAAGGAAGGTGACGACCGGATGGAGGCCAAGATCGACGAGATTCTGCGCAAGGTGGACCCGCAGAACGGAGAGCGCATTATCCAGACGCTCGACGACGATTATGCCGGGCGCCACACCGATGCCCGTCACGCCCACCGCTGAGGGACGATGTCTGAGGATCAAACCGTCCACGTTCTGATTCATGGCCGCGTCCAGGGCGTGAGCTTTCGCGCCTGGACGCAGCATCTCGCGGAGCTGCATGGCCTCAGAGGCTGGGTGCGGAACAGACGGGACGGATCGGTCGAGGCCGTGTTCTCAGGCCCGGCCGATCTCGTTCAGGTGATGCTCAAGGCCTGCCATCGAGGGCCTGCTGGTGCCCTCGTCGAAAATGTGGAGATTCTCCAGGGCAGCGAAGAGGATCCTGACCTCGCCGAGCGATTCGAAATCCGCCGGACGGCTTAGGCCTTCTTCGGCTCCACAGCCTCGATAGCCCCGCCGGCGTTCTTCCAGGCTGTGAACCCGCCTTCCATATGCGCGACAGGCTGCAGCCCCATGTCTTGTGCTGTTGCAGCGGAAAGGGCGGAGCGCCAGCCGGCGGCGCAGAAGAACAGGTAAGTCTTGTCCTGGGCGAAGACCGGCTTGTGATAGGGGCTCTCCGGATCGATCCAGAATTCCAGCATCCCGCGCGGGCAATGGACGGCACCCGGGATGCGTCCCTCGCGCTCCAGTTCGCGCGGGTCGCGCAGGTCCACGAACACCACGTCGTCACGGCCGTGCAGGGAAACGGCCTCGGCAACCGGCACGGTCCTGATCTTCGCATTGGCCTCGTCGAGCAATGCCTTGTAGCCGCGGGTGATGGTTTGAGGCATGACAGGTTGTTCTTCCGCTTTGAGCCCTTCAACAAACTGGGCATGATGGCCGCGGAGTCAACGGGGGGATTACGGGTGCTGGGCTTCACCAATCTCGATTACGCGGCACTGGCCTTCTTCCTGATCGCCTGGGTCGGCTACCATGCCGCTCTCGAGCTCACCTCCGCCGGGCAGAAGAGCCTCAACAAAGTGATGAACCAGTACCGCTATCGCTGGATGGAGCAGATGGTGGTGCGCGAGAACCGGATCGTCGACACCACGATTCTGGCCTCGCTCATGAACGGCACCGCGTTCTTCGCCTCCACCTCGCTGATCGCCATCGGCGGCGTGCTGGCGCTCCTGCGCTCGACCGATGCGGTTCTGCCGCTCTTTGCCGATCTTCCCTTCGGCGAGCCGCCGACGCGGATCGCCTGGGACGTGAAGGTCGGCGGCCTCGCGGTGATCTTCGTCTATGCCTTCTTCAAGTTCGCCTGGTCGTACCGGCTCTTCAACTACATGGCGATCATCGTCGGGGCCGTTCCCGTATTGACGGATGGCAACCGCGAGGAGGCGCTCACTGTTGCCCGTCAGGCGGGCGCCATGAACGCGGTTGCCGGCAAGCACTTCAACCGTGGCCAGCGCGCCTTCTTCTTCTCGCTGGCCTATCTCGGGTGGTTCGTGAGCGCCTATCTTTTCATAATAGCGACCGCCGGGGTGCTGATCGTCATGTGGCGGCGCCAGTTCCTATCTGACGCCCACGATGCAGCCTTGAGGCAACCGCATGTCTAGAACCGCAACACCGGAAGAGCTTGAGGCCACCATGCTGGCACTCCTGGAGGAGCGGGGACCCGGCAAGACCATCGGACCGGCCGATGTGGCCCAGGCGCTGGGCGGCAACCAGCCGGACGGGTGGGGGCCGCTCATGCAGCCCGTCCGAAAAGCGGCCGTGCGCCTCATGAAAGAAGGACGCATCGTCATCCTGCGCAAAGGGCGGCCCGTCGATCCGGACGATTTCCGCGGCACCTACCGGCTGGCGCTTCCGCCTGCGGAGTCCTGAGGGCCGGGGAACAGCCGCGCGGTGCGCCCGGACGCGTAATAGGCGATCAGGCCCGCCCATTCCTTGGTGCCGATATCGAGCCGGCGCAGGCCTTCCGAGATGAACGCGAAGGGCAGGTGGGTTCTCGCTCCTCCGGCCGTTCGGAAATCCACCGGATAGGGGGTGACGGCAAATCCAACCTTCTCGAACACGCCGACCGCGCGCGGCATGTGCCAGGCCGACGTCACCAGAAGCCAGCGCTCGCCCGCGCGGGCCTTGGCGAGCTCCTGCGAATAGACGGCATTCTCGGCGGTCGTTCGCGAACGGTCTTCGACGAGAATGCGATTGGGGTCGATGCCGATGCTCTTGAAGTACGCGGCAATGATCGGCGCCTCCGCTGCGCCGTCTCCGAACACCGTGCCGCCCCCGCCCGAGATGAGAATGCGGGCGGCAGGATAGCGATGGGCGAGCTGGATCGTGTCTAGCACACGCTCGGCTGATTCATTGGCCACGATGATGCCGCGCGATTTCGAGTCGGATGCCTCGACGGCGCCGCCAAGCAGGATGATCCCGTCGACCGGCTTGCCGTCATCGCGTAACGGAGTATACCGCCCTTCCAGCGGCAGAAGAATATAGCTGGCGATGGGCAGCAGCCCCAATGCGATGGTCGTGAGGGTGAAGACGAGGCTGAGCCCGAGGCCGAAGCGGCGCAGGCGCTTAAAAAAGGCGAGAATCAGCCCCAGGAGGATGAGGCTGAGCAGCAGATTGGATGGCGTGGTGAAGAACCACGCGATTTTCGAGACGTAGTAGAACACCCGCCATCCTCAATCTTAAATCTCAATGGCATCTTTCCAATCAACGCCCTCATCCTGAGGAGCAGACGCAGTCTGCGTCTCGAAGGAGAGTCCAGAGAGCACTGGAAACGCCCTCGTCCTTCGAGACGGTGCTAACGCACCTCCTCAGGATGAGGGCTGCGGGGCAGCTGAAGCCTTACGACTTGTTCAACTCGGCCTCATAGCGGGCCTTGGTCTCGGCATTGGGCGGGTACAGGCCGGGGAGGGGGACGCCTTTCTCCACCTCGCGCATCACCCACATCTCGTAGTGCTCCTGCGCCACGGCAGCCTTGGCGACCTCCTCCACCATGGCGGCCGGAATCACCACGACGCCGTCCCGGTCGGCGACGATCACGTCATCCGGGAACACCGCGACGCCGCCGCAGCCGATGGGCTCCTGCCAGCCCACGAAGGTCAGACCCGCGACGGACGGAGGGGCAGCCACGCCCGCGCACCACACCGGCAGGTTCGTACCCTCGACGCCCACCGCATCGCGGACCGCGCCGTCGGTCACGAGCGCCGCAACACCGCGCTTTTTCATGCGGGCAGTGAGGATGTCGCCGAAGACACCTGCATCGACCACGCCCATGGAATCGATCACCGCGATACAGCCTTCCGGCATGTCCTCGATGGCCGCGCGGGTGGAGATGGGGGAAGCCCAGGATTCCGGCGTCGCCAGATCCTCGCGGGCCGGCACGAAGCGCAGGGTGAACGCGCGGCCCACCATCTTCTCCGATGCGTTGAAGGCCGGCATCGGCCCTTTCATCCAGCAGCGGCGGATACCCTTCTTGAGCAGCACGGTGGTAAGCGTCGCGGTGGAGGCGGCCCGCAGGGCGTCGGCGATGGCTTTGTCGAGGGTCATGGATTCTTCCCTGATGTGGATCAGGCTTTCATAGCGGCCTGAGGCCTGGAGCGCCACCGCAACGAGGCCCTGCTGGTCGTATTCCTGGCGTGCGTCAGTCGCGATCCGGCGCGCCGAGGGGGAAGTATGGGCGATAGGGCCGGGCCTCATCGACAGCCCGTGCGAAGGACGGCCGGGCCAGAAGCTTGCGGCGGTAGTCTTGGACGCGCGGATACCTGTCCCCAATCGGGTGCGCCCAGTCGGCATAGAACAGGGACGGGGCTGCAGCGCAATCGGCAAGGCTGATGGCTGCACCATTGGCCCATTCGCGGTCCGCCAGCGTTCTGTCGAGCCAGTCATAGGCCTTGTCGAGCATGGCTCGTGCCTCGGTGACGCCGTAAGGATCGCGATCCTGTTCCGGACGGATCCGGTCAAGGACGATCTTCTGCATCGGCGTGGCGATGTAGTTGTCGAAGAAGCGATCCATCAGCCGGACCTCGAGAGCGGCCCGCGGATCCTCCGGGATCAGACGCACCGGCCCCGGATGATGAAGGTCCAAATGCTCGACGATGATGCTGGCTTCCAGGATGGAGCGCTCCTCGTCGACGAGCACGGGAAACTTCCTGATGGGCCAGAGCGCCTCTAGGGCGGCACCGTTCTTCTGATCATCAAGTGTCAGGTATTCGAAGGGCGTGCTGTTCTCATACAGCGCGATCAGAACCTTCTGACAATACGAGGAGAAGGGATGAGCGTAGAGCTTCAAGGTCACTGCCGTCTCGCGGGTATGAATCCGTTCCTGACTGTAAACAGTCTTTCTAGGACGGAAAGGCCTTGGAGATCGCGACAGGCGCAAAGGGCGAACGGCCGGGACAGTGCCCGGCCGTTCTGATGAAGTCTTATGCAGCCTCGGTCAGGCGGTCTTCGCGAACAGCTCACGGCCGATCAGCATGCGGCGGATTTCGCTGGTGCCGGCGCCGATCTCGTAGAGCTTGGCGTCGCGCAGCAGGCGGCCCGTCGGGTAGTCGTTGATGTAGCCGTTGCCTCCGAGCAGCTGGATCGCGTCGAGCGCCATCTTGGTGGCGTTCTCGGCTGCATAGAGGATCGCGCCGGCAGCATCCTCTCGGGTGGTCTCGCCCCGGTCGCAGGCCTTGGCCACCGCATAGACATAGGCCTTGGCCGCGTTCATGGTCACGTACATGTCGGCGATCTTGCCCTGCACGAGCTGGAACTCGCCAATGGCCTGGCCGAACTGCTTGCGCTCATGAATGTAGGGCAGCACCACGTCCATGCAGGCCTGCATGATGCCCGTGGAGCCGGCCGCCAGCACGGCGCGCTCATAGTCGAGCCCGGACATGAGCACGTTAACGCCGCGGCCGACCTGACCCAGCACGTTCTCCTCCGGCACCTCGCAATCCTCGAACACCAGCTCGCAGGTGTCGGAGCCGCGCATGCCGAGCTTGTCCAGCTTCTGGTGGGTGGAGAAGCCTTTAAAACCCTTCTCGATCAGGAAGGCCGTCATGCCGCGCGGGCCTGCCTCCGGATCGGTCTTGGCATAGACCACCAGGGTGTCGGCGGTGGGACCATTGGTGATCCACATCTTGTTGCCGTTGAGCACATAGCGGTCGCCACGCTTCTCGGCGCGGGTGCGCATGGACACCACGTCGGAGCCGGAGCCGGGTTCGGACATGGCAAGCGCCCCAAGATGCTCGCCCGAGATCAGCTTGGGCAGGTAGCGGCGCTTCTGCTCCTCGTTGCCGTTGCGGCGGATCTGGTTCACGCAGAGATTCGAATGGGCGCCATAGGAAAGGCCCACCGACGCGGAGGCGCGGGAGATCTCCTCCATGGCAATCACGTGCTCGAGATAGCCGAGGCCCGCGCCGCCGTACTCCTCTTCCACCGTGATGCCGTGCAGGCCGAGCTCGCCCATTTGGGGCCAGAGGTCGCGCGGGAACTGATTGGTGCGGTCGATCTCCTCGGCACGCGGGGCGATCTTTTCCTGGGCGAAGTTGGCGACGGTCTCGCGGATAGCGTCGGCGGTCTCGCCGAGATCGAAATTGAAGCCCTTGGCGGCATTCGGCAGCATTGATTCCTCCCCGTTCCATTCGTAACCCGGAAGGGTACGCGATGGATGGTTTTTGTCGCGGACCATTTTGGTCAGCAATGCTGCCCTTATCAAGGCCGGAAGATCAAGAAAAGTGAGGCAGCCTGGGAAGTCGGCCAGGGTTGGTCGTAACCGCCAAAGAAAAGGCTCCCGCACGATCCGTGGGGAGCCTGAACGTCGATCCGGCTGAGAGCTTACTCGTCGATGCTCGCCGTCTGCACCGCGTCCATGTCGCGGCAGATGCCGGCTGACTTGAGGCGGCTGTGGTCGCGCGGGTCGCAGGCGCTGGCGACGAACATGCGCCACTGGTTTTCGGTGCCGTAGAATGCATTGCGGTCCACGTCGCCTTTCACGCCGGGCACGCGGCCCGTGGTGGTGAACTGCCAGAAGGTCCAGCGGCGATTGTTGTAGCGCACGTGGGGCTCGGCCGCCGTACTCCGGATCCAGTAGGGGTAATCGTTGAACTCGCCCTCCAGGATCTCCTTATGGAAGGTGATGTCGGTGTAGATGATCGGGCGCTTGCCCGTATGGGCCTCCATCTCGCGCAGCATGAGATCGATCATGGCGAGCGCCTGCTCGCGCGGAACCTTCTTCGGGCAGTTCACCGACTGGCCGTTCCACTCCACGTCGAGCACCGGTGGGAGGGCGTCCGGGTCCGCGGGCACGTTCCGCTTGAACCAGGCGGCCTGCTCGTGAGCCGGACGGCACCAGTAGACGAAGTGATAGGCGCCGCGCGGAACGCCCGCTCTCCTGGCCGCCTGCCAGTTCTCGTGAAACTTGCTGTCGATGTGGTCGCCGCCCTCGGTCGCCTTGATGAAAGCGAACTTGGTGCCGGCCTGGCGCAGGGACGCCCAGTCCACATCGCCCTGCCACTTCGAAATGTCGACCCCGTGGATCGGCAGCCTGTGAGCGGTGGCGACGCCTTCATGCGGGCGGGCGTCGCTCTTGGCTGGGTAGCGGCTGGACGAGGAGGGGGCGATGGCGCAGGAGGCGAGGCCGAAGGCGATCGTGGCAAGTGCGCTGAACCGGGCGACCTGAGCGAACGTCGTCAGGCCAGAGTTCTTGGAACGGCTGGGGGAGCGGCGGCGAGTCTTCATCGGTTCAACTGTATTGGACGTGAGGCGGGATCGCACCAGGGATGACGCAAGAGCGTTAACAGGCCCTTACAATACAGGCGCGAAACAAGCTTACAGGTTAAACCAGGCGGTGGCGATGCCTAAAAAGGCAAAGAATCCCACGATATCCGTGATGCTGGTGACGAAGGGGCCGGATGAGACGGCGGGGTCCACGCCCATCCGATTCAGGGTGAGAGGCACGAAGATGCCGCCCAGCGCCGCAAAGAAGAGAACCGTAATGAGAGCGAGGCCGATCACAAGGCCGAGTTCCGGCGATTCGAACCACAGCCCCGCCAAGACGCCCATAATGATGGCGAAGGCCAAGCCGTTGAGCAGGCCGACAGCCCCTTCGCGGCGGATGATGCGCCAGGCGTTGGAACGCCCGAGCTCACGAGTCGCAAGCGCCCGGACCGCCACCGTCATGGTCTGCGTGCCCGCATTGCCCCCCATCGAGGCCACGATGGGCATGAGGATGGCGAGCGCAACCATCTTCTCCAGCGAACCCTCGAAAAGGCGGATGATGCTGGAAGCGACCAGAGCGGTGCACATGTTGGCGAACAGCCAGGGGAAGCGGCTTCTCTGGATGTAGAGAACCGTATCGGAGAGCTCTTCGTCCGATTTCACGCCGCCGAGCTGCTTGATGTCCGCATCGGCCTCTTCTTCCAGCACGTCCACGATGTCATCGACCAGGATGGTGCCGACAAGCCGGCCGCCTTCGTCCACCACGGCGGCCGAGACGAGGTTGTAGCGCTCGAACAGGCGTGCCACCTCTTCCTGGTTCTGGGTGGCCTCCACCCGGTCCGGCTCGTCGTTCATGATCTCCTGGATCGTGACCGGGCGCTTGGAGCGCAGGAGCTTGTCCAGGGGCACCGCTCCGAGCAGGTGGGCCGCGGGATCGATGACGAAGATTTCGTAGAAGGTTTCCGGCAGATCCTCCGTTTCGCGCATGAAGTCGATCGTCTGCCCCACGGTCCAGAACGGCGGGACGGCGATGAACTCGGTCTGCATGCGCCGGCCGGCGCTGTCTTCCGGGTAGTCGAGAGAGCGCTGGAGCGCCACGCGCTCGATGGCGGGAAGCTGGTCGAGAACCTCTGCCTGCTCGTCTTCCGGCAGGCTCTCCAGAATGGTGATGGCATCGTCGGAATCAAGTTCGCGCACGCCCTCGGCCACGGCCGCGGTCTCGAGTTCCTCGAGGATCTCCTCGCGGACGGCCTCGTCCACCTCGGTCAGCGCCGCGAAATCGAAGGAGGAGCCGAGAAGCTCGATCAGGCGGTGGCGGTGCTCTGGCGCCAGCGCCTCGAGCAGATCGCCCATCTCGGATTCGTGGAAATCCTCCACGAGCCGCTGCAGGAGATCGGCGTCCGAGGCGTCGATGGCGTCGGCGGCGGCCGCCAGGAATTCCGGATTGAGCTCGCCTTCCTCATCCCGGAACGCCGGTATGGCCGGGTCGGACCCATCGGGGTTCGGAAGCAGCGTCTTGTCGTCGACTTCCTGCATGAGCCGTCCTCGGAAGGTGGGTTGCCGGCCTTTTAGGTGCCTGCGCCAGCCAGCGCAATGCGCCCAAAGGCTCTCTCGGAAAATCCGCTTGTCAGCTGCTCCTGGCATCGGCAGCCGGAGCAGCTGCGGTCAACAAAAAAGGCCCCGGTGAGGGGCCTTTATGTTTTCAGCACGAGATGTGCCGAAAGTTGGTGCGGTCAAGAGGACTCGAACCTCCACGGGTCTCCCCGCTACCACCTCAAGGTAGTGCGTCTACCAATTCCGCCATGACCGCGAACTCGGTTCCAGGAAAGGTTTTCCTGAAGAGGTGGTCGCTCTAGCAGAACGATTGGACCGCTGCAACCCCTTCCGTGGAGCTTGCGTCGATTGAACGGTGCGAATGCCCGGGCTGCCAGCAGGGGGGATAGGCGATAAGCTCCTGGAGCGACTATATAAGCGCACACTCCAAGGGAGCGCAGGATCTGTTCTGTGCCCCTCACAAGGGCCAGAGCGTCTGCCGTTCCGGGTCCAGCAGCATTCAAGGTGAATCGGTGTCGAACCTGCGAGACAGCTTGGCCCTTCAGTTCCACGCCGGGAGCGGCTCCGAACCGGTGGAATGGGCCATCACGGACGCCCTCGTCGGCTATAAGCAGGCCGTTGCCTTCATGGAGGCCAGGGCCGAGGCGGTTGCGGCCGGCCAAGCTCGCGAGATGGTCTGGCTGCTGGAGCATCCGCCTCTCTATACGGCCGGCACGTCATCCGACCCGGCGGATCTCGTGGATCCCGACCGTTTCCCGGTTCACCAGACGGGCCGGGGAGGGCAGTACACCTATCACGGCCCGGGCCAGCGGGTGGCCTATGTGATGCTCGACCTCAAGCGCCGGGCGCCGGACCTGCGCCGCTACGTGGCCGCCTTGGAGGCCTGGGTCATCGCGACACTGGATGAATTCAACGTCCGCGGCGAGCGGCGGGAGGATCGGGTCGGGGTGTGGGTGCGCCGGCCCGACAAGGGCGAGACCGCCGAGGACAAGATCGCCGCCATCGGCATCCGGGTGCGCCGCTGGGCGACCTTTCATGGCATCAGCCTCAACGTGGAGCCGGATCTCTCCCATTTCACAGGTATCGTTCCCTGCGGGGTCACCGAGCACGGGGTCACGAGCCTCGTCGATCTCGGCATCACCGTGACTCTTCCCGAGGTCGATGCGGTGATGAGGAAAGCCTTCGAGGAGCTCTTCGGGCCGACCATGTGGGTGGAGGCACCGTTGCTCCCGAGACACGCCGCGTAGGATTTTCGCCTCAGATACGGCAAGGCTTCTCCTCAACCCGCCTTCATGCTCTAAGCTGGGGCAAACGGCTGATCATTGGCGGAACTCTCATGCAACGTGCCCTCCTTGCCTCCCTCATCGCCCTGGCCGCTTCGGCCTGTGCCTATCGTCCCGAGCCGACAGAACTCGTGAAGATCGTCGATTCGCCGGCGGACGTGCGCGCCTGCACGCGCTTGGGAGAGGTGAGCCCGGTGACCCCCACGACGCCCGGAACGCACACGCAGGTCAATATCGGATTCGGCGTGACGCTCGGCAGGTCTACCTTCGGTCGCGCCACCGACGACATGCTACAGGCGGCCGTCGCCCTTGGCGCAACCCATCTCTACCTGCAGCAGGTATCGCAGGATTGGTCGCTCGTGCGCGGCATCGCCTATCGCTGCGGATCGGGCGTTATTCGGCGGGAAGCGGTCATTCAGGCCAAGGGCTGAGCCCGAACCTCCCAAATCCCAGTTGCACAAGCTCCCCGGTTCTAGCTACTGAGCGGTAAAGCCCTGCGGCCTCAGCTGTGCAGGAACCAAGAACCAGGGAGATCGACACCGTGCCCGTCATTGCCACCTCTGCCGATCTAACCTCGGACGCCGCGCGGGAAAACCGCGCCGCATGGGCCGAGCTTGCCCTGGACCTGCAGGCCAAGCGGCAGGCTGTGTCGGAGGGTGGTCCTGCCAAGGCGCGGGAGCGGCATCTCGCCCGCGGCAAGCTGCTGCCGCGCGAGCGGGTGATGCGCCTGCTCGATCCCGGCGCTCCCTTCCTGGAACTTGGCTCCCTCGCGGCCTATGGCATGTACGAGGACGCGATCCACGGCGCCGGGATCATCACCGGCATCGGCCGGGTCGAAGGCCGTGAGGTCATGATCGTCTGCAACGATTCGACCATCAAAGGCGGCACCTACTACCCGATGACGGTGAAGAAGCATCTGCGCGCCCAGGAAGTGGCGCGGGAGAACCGTCTGCCCTGCATCTACCTCGTCGATTCCGGCGGCGCGAACCTGCCGCACCAGACGGAGGTCTTCCCGGACCGGGACCATTTCGGCCGCATCTTCTACAACCAGGCGACGCTCTCCTCGCTCGGCATCCCGCAGATCGCCTGCGTCATGGGCTCCTGCACGGCGGGCGGCGCCTATGTGCCGGCCATGTCGGACGAGACGGTCATCGTGCGCCGCCAGGGCACCATCTTCCTCGGCGGGCCGCCCCTGGTGAAGGCCGCCACCGGCGAGGTGGTGTCGGCCGAGGACCTCGGCGGCGCCGACGTCCATGCCCGCCAGTCCGGCGTGGCGGATCATTACGCCACCGATGACGTTCATGCGCTCGCCATCGTGCGCCGCATCGTCGGCACGCTGAACACCCGCAAGAGCATCGACATCGACATCGCCGATCCGGTGGAGCCGAAATATTCCATTGACGATCTCGATGCGATCGTGCCGACCGACTTGAAGAAGCAGTACGACATCCGTGAGGTGATCGCCCGCCTTGTCGACGGCTCCGAGTTCGACGAGTTCAAGCGCCTCTACGGCACCACCCTGGTGACGGGCTTCGCCCGGCTCTGGGGCATGCCGGTGGGCATCATCGCCAACAACGGCATCCTGTTCTCGGAGAGCGCCCAGAAGGGGGCACACTTCATCGAGCTGTGCTGCCAGCGGCGCATCCCGCTGCTCTTCCTGCAGAATATCTCGGGCTTCATGGTGGGCCGCCAGTACGAGGCGGGCGGCATCGCCAAAGACGGCGCGAAGCTCGTCACCGCCGTGGCCTGTGCCCAGGTGCCGAAGATCACCCTGCTGGTCGGCGGCTCGTTCGGGGCCGGCAATTACGGCATGTGCGGACGCGCCTATTCCCCGCGCTTGCTCTTCACCTGGCCGAACTCCCGCATCTCCGTCATGGGCGGCGAGCAGGCGGCGAGTGTTCTCGCCACAGTGCGGCGCGACAATATCGAGGCAGAGGGCAAGACCTGGGGTGCCGACGAGGAGGAGTCCTTCAAGGCTCCGATCCGCAACAAGTATGAGGAAGAGGGCTCACCCTACTACGCCACCGCCCGCCTGTGGGACGACGGTATCATCCTGCCCTCGGAAACCCGCCGCGTGCTGGCGCTGGCCTTCTCGGCGGCACTCAACGCGCCTGTTCCGGAGACGAAGTTCGGCGTGTTCCGGATGTAGTCGCTTCGCGAGAAGCAGGCCGGACGTCTTTGATTATGGGGATGTCTTCCGACGCGGCGGCTTCGTGGCGGAATTTGACTTCTGCCGTTCCAAATCCTCATGGCGTACCTGCAGCGCCATGCCTTCCGCAATGGCCTTCTCTACCTCCTCGTCGATCCGCCGATACTTTTCCTCCTCAATGCGCTCCTGCTGCTCCTCGATGGCATCAATGGCGTATCCGGAGAGGCCGGTCGGATCGTGCCCCGATGCATGGTTGAGCACCGCTGAGGTCGCCTTGTGGCGGGCTTCCGTTCTCTGGGCATCCCTGATCGCCGCCAGGACCCCCGATGCCTCGGGTTCCGGGGCAATGGCGACAGGCGCTGCCGTCTAGGTGCAGGCGGCAAGGAGCGGCAGCGCAGTGAGCAGGAGAGCAGCAGAAAGAAGGCGTTGCAATGGCATTTCCAGATTCCTGAAAAGCCGGAATTATCATAAGCTCACGCTCCGAGGACCTCTTCGAACGGAGAGGGAGGACGAGGCGATTGCGAAGATGAAGGATGGCATCACTCTCGATGCATCTGAGCAGGCGCGCTGTTCTTATGCATCCCATGTCACGCGCCTGGCTGGTGTCGAGGATCCCCGGATCCGGAGCGCCTTCGCACAGGTTGCCCGCGAGGCCTTCCTGCCGCCCCCGCCATGGACCGTGATCAGCGCAGGTCTCGCGACGCAAACCTGCCAAATCTCGGAGATCTACGACAACGTGCTCGTCGCCATCGACCGCAAACGTGGCATCAACAATGGCGAGCCTGCGCTTCATGCAGCCTGGATCGATGCCATCGGCCCGCAGCCGGGCGAGACCGTGATTCATGTGGGAGCAGGAACAGGCTACTACTCCGCTATCCTGTCTCGCCTTGTCGAGCCTGGCGGCCATGTCGAGGCCTTCGAGTATGAGGCGGACTTGGCTGCGCAGGCCCAGCGGAATCTGCAGAGCTTTTCGAGTGTCAATGTTCATGCAGGCTCAGCCTTCGGGCGTGTGCTGCCGAATGCGGATATCGTCTATGTCAATGCGGGTGTTCTGGCCCCGGATGTCCAGTGGTTGCGGGCGCTCAACCCTGGCGGTCGCCTGATCTTTCCATGGCAGCCTCAGGAGGCCTGGGGGCCTGCAGTTTTGGTGAAACGGCAGCCCAACGGCTTCACCGCCCATTCCCTGATGAATGTAGGCTTCATCTCCTGCAGCGGCACGAACGAGAAAGCTCCGGTCAAACACCTGACGACCGAGGCCAGTCTCGCAGCGGTTCGATCCGTCTGGATCAGAAGCGACCGATCTCCGGATGAAAGCGCGGTGGCCGTCTACGACAAGGTCTGGTTCTCATCGGAGGAAGTTTATTCTTGAGGCGGACATGGCTGGGATCCATCCAGCAATGTCCGAGGCAGCTTAATCCCATGAGCCATAACTGGCCCCTTGGCTGCGGATCAGATGACGAAGAAATCGTTGTGGGTCATCTTTAGGTTCTTGGAGAGGGTCGCGATCTTCACCTGCGCTTTGGAGCCGGTGCCGTCCGCATCATAGTAGAGCACTCCCTTGCTTTTGTCGTAGATGATCCGGTCCTCAGCATCCTGGGCCTTGGAAGCTTTAACTAACATGTCCGAATTGAACTTCTTCGGCTTTGATGCCGTGCCGGAGCCTAGCTTGGTGAAGATCTTGTTCTCGAGCCAGATGCTGTCGTCACGCACGTTGAAGTCGGTGATCCGGTCTACATTGGTGGTCTTGTTCGTCTTAGTGTCGAACACGAACATATCCTTGCCCGTCTCGCCCGCCAGCTGATCGTTGCCCAAGCCGCCATAGAGCTTGTCGCTGCCGCCCCCACCCCACAGCATGTCGTTGCCGACGACACCGTAGAAGATATCCGTGTTCTGGCCGCCCTTGATCATGTCCGAAGATGAGCTGCCGACGAGATTCTCGGAAGCGACATCCGCAACGGCAATGGTGAGGGTCTTTTCGAAGGTCGCCCCCAGTCCATCTGTGACCCGCACTTTGATTGTATGAGATTGGGCCTTCTCGTGATCGAGCCTGATGCCATCCTTCACCGTGAGCTTGTCGCCGACGATCTCGAAGCGGCCTCCTGCATCGTCGAGCAGGGTGTAGGTAAATCCCTGGTCCGTGACGAGAGCGTCTGTCGACAGAGTGCCGACGGACAGTGTAACAGCCGCTCCCTCATTCACCTGAAGGGATGAGATATCAAGATCTGTGGGCGTCGTCGGCCCGATCTTCTGGCCGTCCTTGTTGAAACGCTGCTGGTAGACACCCGCGCCGGAGCCATCCTGGCCATCAGCGGTCCAGGTTACCACCCAGCCGCCATCCGGCAGCGCTGCCGCCGATGACAAATTCTGGTCATCATATGTCGTGGTGTTGACCCGCGTTTCGCCACCAACAGTCTGACCGTTGGCAGCGTAGCGCTGTTGGTATATGCCATACATATCGCCGTCCTGGTCGTAAGAGTACCAGACGACAACCCAGCCACCATCTGACAAGCCGATGGTTTTGGCTCCCCACTGGCTGTTCACGGTCGTCGTGTTGACCTGAACCTCGTGGCCCAGTGCAGCGCCGGTGATGCTGTAGCGCTGCTGATACACCCCTCCGGCAGATCCATCCTGCCCTTCGGAGACCCAGGTCACCAGCCAACCTCCGCTTCTCAAGGCAGTGACGCTGGGCTGGCTCTGATGACCAGCGGTGAAATGATTGACCCTGACCTCGACTCCGACTGGATCTCCATCGGCGTTATACCGCTGCTGATAGATCCCATGTCCGGAACCGTCTTGCCTCTCAGACGACCAGGTAACCACCCATCCTCCATCTGCAAGCCCTGTTGTCGATGAGTTGCTCTGAAAGCCATTCGTTGTCGTGTTGACGCGCGTTTCTCCACCAATGGCTTGTCCACTGCTGCTATAGCGTTGTTGGTAGATCCCGTCTCCGGAGCCATCCTGGTTGAAGGACGTCCACGTCACCACCCAACCTCCGCCTTTCAAGGACGTGACCTGGGCATCATCCTGATGGCTGGCAGTGGTTGTATTGACGCGTGTTTCATGGCTGCTCTGCAATCCACGGGGATTGAAACGTTGCTGAAAAATGTCGGATGAGGTGCCATCGGAGCCTGGAGATTGCCAAGTAACGATCCAACCTCCGTCAGCCAAACCCATGACTGATGGAAACATTTGATCGTTGGCTGTCGTAGAGTTGACACGGATCTCGCCACCTTCAGGTTGCCCTTTTGAGTTGTAGCGCTGCTGATAGATCCCGTAACCGTGCCCGTCTTCGCCGTTCGAACCCAGGTGACGACCCAGCCTCCATCCATCAGATGTGTAAGCTGGAGTAGGTCTGGCTATCTCCTATATAGGTGTTAACCCGAGTTTCTCCGGTAGATTTGACTGTAGTCATGTGTGTCCTCTTTTGTGATGATCTTCCAATGTAAAGAAGCTTGCCTCGCTCAAACATTTCGAGCGAAGTGAGTGTTTGCGCCTCCTAGATTGGCTGTTGCTTCATGTTTTCTTTTGCTCATCTGTGATCGTCACAAATGAGCACCGAGCTGCAATCAGCTTTTATCTCGATACGTTATAATATTAACTAAACGGCAGGTAGGGCCGCCTATTGGGATGGCAATGGCGCCGATTTGATTGCCATGTCGGGCGTGTGCGCTTGCGCACATTGAACTTCGAAAGCTGGAGAACAGACAAAGGGCGAGGGCGCTCCTCGGCCTCCCGATCTCTTTGATCAGTGGGATGCGCCATCTTTTTTGGGAGTCGAGATTGTTGCGGCCACGCAACACCCTCAAACCTTCAACATCTTGCCTGCCTTGGCCCAAGCTCCGCCGCGATGCCGCCATAAACCGGGAGCACTTCATAAAGCTGGCTAAAGTGCTTCTAAACCAAGGCTTTACAGTAAAGCACCCTGGGGCAAATTCAGGTTAAGGCTGCTGTAACGATCCTTCCTAAGGGTCATTGCACGGGTGGCGCGGCACATGGCAGATCACGGGAGTTCCAGGAGCTTGGATCTGCTCGTGAGAACCGGGTGAAGAAGAGTGCGGACCATGGATGCGCGCCTGATCGACAAGTCGAAGCTGCCGAGCCGTCACGTGACGGTGGGCCCGGCTCGTGCGCCGCATCGCTCCTACCTCTACGCCATGGGCCTGACCCGTGAGCAGATCGCCCAGCCGCTCGTCGGCGTCGCAACCTGCTGGAACGAGGCAGCCCCCTGTAACATCTCCCTCATGCGCCAGGCCCAGGCCGTGAAGAAGGGTGTGGCGTCTGCCAGCGGCACCCCGCGCGAGTTCTGCACCATCACGGTCACCGACGGCATCGCCATGGGGCATCAGGGCATGAAGGCGTCGCTCCCGTCCCGCGAGGTGATTGCGGATTCGGTCGAGCTGACCATGCGCGGCCATTCCTATGACGCGCTCGTGGGCATGGCAGGCTGCGACAAGTCCCTGCCGGGCATGATGATGGCCATGGTGCGCCTCAACGTGCCGTCGATCTTCATCTATGGCGGCTCGATCCTGCCCGGCTCCTTCCGCGGCCGGCAGGTGACGGTTCAGGACCTCTTCGAGGCGGTAGGCAAGCATTCCGTCGGCGAGATGTCGGACGAGGACCTCACCGAGCTTGAGCAGGTGGCCTGCCCGTCCGCCGGCGCCTGCGGGGCGCAGTTCACCGCCAACACCATGGCGACCGTGTCCGAGGCAATCGGCCTTGCTCTCCCGTACTCGGCGGGCGCTCCAGCACCTTACGAGATTCGCGACCGGTTCTGCGCCGCGGCCGGCGAGCAGATCATGGACCTGATCGCCAAAAACATCCGCCCGCGCGATATCGTGACCCGCAAGGCCCTGGAGAACGCAGCCACCGTGGTGGCGGCTTCCGGCGGCTCGACCAACGCGGCCCTGCACCTGCCAGCCATTGCGCACGAGGCGGGGATCAAGTTCGACCTGTTCGACGTGGCCGAGATCTTCAAGCGCACGCCCTATATCGCCGACCTGAAGCCCGGCGGGCGCTACGTGGCCAAGGACCTGTTCGAGGTCGGCGGCATTCCGCTCCTCATGAAGACGCTGCTCGACCACGGCTTCATGCACGGCGACTGCATGACGGTGACCGGCCGGACCATGGCCGAGAACCTCGCGTCCGTGAAATGGAACGACGAGCAGGATGTGGTCTATCCGGCGAACACCCCGATCACGCCCACCGGCGGCGTCATGGGCCTCAAGGGCAATCTCGCTCCCGAGGGCGCCATCGTGAAGGTGGCCGGCATGGCGGCCGAGAAGCAGACCTTCCGCGGCCCGGCCCGCTGCTTCGACGGTGAGGAGGCCTGCTTCGAGGCCGTGTCCAAGCGCCAGTACAATGAGGGCGAGGTCCTGGTGATCCGATATGAGGGGCCGCGCGGCGGTCCCGGCATGCGCGAGATGCTCTCCACCACGGCGGCACTCTACGGGCAGGGGATGGGCGACAAGGTGGCACTCATCACCGATGGCCGGTTCTCGGGCGCGACCCGGGGCTTCTGCATTGGCCATGTGGGCCCCGAGGCTGCCGTGGGCGGGCCGATCGGATTGCTCAAGGACGGCGACATCATCGCGATCGATGCCATCACCGGCACCATCGAGGTGGAACTCTCCGACGAGGAACTGGCGAAGCGCCGGGCCGAATGGAAGCCGCGCGAGACGAGCGCCACCTCGGGCTATCTCTGGAAATACGCACAAACCGTTGGTCCCGCTCGGGATGGGGCAGTTACCCATCCGGGCGGAGCCGCAGAAAAAGAAACCTATGCGGACGTCTAATTTCATCCTGGCCACATTGGGGGTGGCTTTCCTCGGGGCAGGGGCCGCGCATGCGCTCGATGCCGCGCCGCGTCCGCAGCCGCTGACGCCTGCTCTCTCGCCTGCCTTGGCGCCCGCCACCAAATACGGCTCGGCGCGCGATGCCCTGCGCAGCGGCATGCGCGACTACAACTCCGGCGACAAGATCGGGGCCGTCCACGCGCTCGAATATGCGGCCGGCCAGGGTCACTCGCTCGCCCTGTGGAAGCTCGGACGCATGTATGCCGACGGCGATGGCGTGGCGCACGACGACCTGAAGGCCTTCGAGTATTTCTCCAAGCTTGCCGACCAGCATGCCGATGAGAGCCCGGATTCGCCGAACGCTTCCGTCGTCTCCAGCGCCTTCGTGGCGCTTGGCAGCTATTTCCTGGACGGCATCCAGGGCACCTACGTGGCGTCCAATCCGGCCCGTGCGGTTGAGATGTTCAGCTACGCGGCGTCGTATTTCAGCGACTCCAGCGCGCAGTACAATCTCGCGCGGCTCTATCTGGAAGGCACCGGCGTCCGCAAGGACGCCCGCCATGCGGCCCGCTGGTTCAATCTGGCGGCCGAAAAGGGCCATACGGCCTCCCAGGCGCTCTTGGGCCATCTCCTGATGACCGGGCAGGGCGTTCCGCGCCAGCGTGCCAAGGGGCTCATGTGGCTGACGCTCGCTCGCGAAGCCTCGACGGACGGCGCCAAGGATCAGTGGATTGTGGATCTCTACCAGGATGCCTTCACGGCAGCCGACGACAGCGACCGCAAGCTCGCGCTCGCCCTGCTGGAGCAGTACATCCAGGCGCGCCGGTAAAGCGGATTGCTGAACATCTCTGACGTCATGGCCGGCCTTGTGCCGGCCATCCCGATGCTGACAAGCACGGCGCTTCAGGCCATCGGGATCACCGGCACAAGGCGGTGATGACGGGAGGAGGGCTGCCAGTCCTTGATGAGCCTGCCTCTGAGGAAGTCGCGTCAGTGACCGTCTTGAAGGATCAGGGCGTCTCCAGTGCATCCTGGAACCTCCTTCGAGACGCAGACTGCGTCTGCTCCTCAGGATGAGGATGGAGTATCGTTCTCCCAGTCAATCGACATCCAGATCGACGATCACCGGCACGTGGTCGGAGGGCTTGTCCCAGCCGCGCACTTCCTTGCGGATCGAGGTTGTCTTTAGCCGGTCCTGCGCCTGAGCCGAGAGGAGCAGGTGGTCGATTCGGATGCCGTTGTTCCGCTGGAAAGCGCCCGCCTGATAATCCCAGAACGAATAGAGCCCCGGCTGGTCGCTACAGGCGCGCACCGCATCGGTTAGCCCGAGATTGAGAAGCTCGCGGAACTTCGCCCGGCTCTCCGGCTGGAACAGGGCATCCCCGGTCCAGGCTGCCGGATCGTAGGCGTCCTCGGGCTCCGGAATCACGTTGTAATCGCCGCACAGGACCAGGGGCTCCTCCAGCGCCAGCAGGCTGCGGGCATGAGCACGCAGGCGGTCCATCCAGGCGAGCTTGTATTCGAATTTCGGGGTGCCGATGGGGTTGCCGTTCGGCAGGTAGATGGAGGCGATCCGCACGGCGCCCGTGGAGGTCGAGATCACGCCTTCCAGGTAGCGGGCCTGCTCGTCGCTCTCGTCGCCCGGCAGGCCACGGCGGACGTCTTCGAGGGGCCGCTTGGACAGGATGGCGACGCCGTTATAGGCCTTCTGGCCATGGGTGACGACGTTGTAGCCCAAGGCCTCGACCTCGGCTCGCGGAAAGGCCTCGTCCACGCATTTCAGCTCCTGCAGGCAGACGACATCCGGGTCGGCGCTCTTCACGAGGGTGCCGAGGTGGTCCAGCCGCTGCTTGATGGAGTTCACATTCCACGTGGCAATCCGCATCCCGGCTCTCCCGCTGTCCTGCTGCATGTGCTTCATCGGATTTTCGTCCTTGGCTGGCAAGCTGGAACTTCGCCATCGTCCCCAAGGTTGCAACGCATGCCCGAATCCTGGCTTACGCCCATCGACAGCTACTGCGAACGCCTCGCTTCCGGCTTCTGGGCGGAGCCGCTGAATGCTGTGACGAACGCCGCCTTCATCCTGGCGGCGTTCTACAGTCTGGCGCTCTGGCGGCGTGCAGGCGGCTGGGACTGGCCAGCCCTGTGGCTGATCGTGGTCACGTTCATCGTCGGGACCGGCAGCTTCCTGTTCCACACCTTCGCCGATCGCTGGTCGCTTCTGGCCGACGTGCTGCCGATCGCGGTCTTCATCTACAGCTACTTCCTGCTGACCATGCGCCGCTATCTGCAACTCGGGCCAGTCGCGTCCGTCCTGACGACCGTGCTCTTCGTTGCGTTCAACATGTCCTTCGACCGCCTTTGGCTTGCAGCCTTTCCAGGAGTGACGCTGAACGGGTCGTTGGGCTATATCCCGGCGGCTTTCGCCATGCTGGCGGTCGGAGGTCTGTGCCTGCTCCTTGGCAGCAGTCAGCCGGGCAGGGCGCTTCTCCTGGCGGCCGGCGTGTTCACCCTGTCGCTTGCGTTCCGCTCAGCCGACAATCCGCTCTGTTCGTCCCTGCCGACTGGAACCCACTTCCTCTGGCACGCGCTCAACGCGCTCGTTCTCGGCATCCTCATGCGGGCTGCTATTGTTCACGTGCCCCATAAAAGGACTCGCCATGCCTCAGGTTGAGATTCACGGCTACGCCATTGTGTCGGACAACGACTGCATTGCCGATGCATCGGGCCATACGCCCGAGGCGCTGCGCAACGACGCGGACTGGGCTTACTTCCAGGCCGAGCTCAACAAGTCCGCCGTCACCGTGCTCGGGCGTCTCGGGCACGAGGCCAATCCGAATCCCAAGGGCCGCCTGCGAATGATCCTGTCCTCGTCATCCCCTGGCCTAGAGCGGCGTGCCGACGGATGGTGGTGGGATCCTGCGAAGCTGCCATGGGACGAGGCGATCCGCACTGTTCTTCCGGCAGGCGGGCGGGTCGCCGTGCCCGGCGGGCGCCAGGTCTTCGATCTGTTTCTCGGGATCGGATACGACGCGTTCCATCTGACCCGTGCGGAAGGCATCCATGTGCCGGGTGGTGTTCCGGTCTTTTCAGGATGCCATGAAGGCAGGAGCGCAGAAGCCATCCTCTCTGAGCACGGATTGTTACCGGGAGAGCATAGGGTCCTGGATCCGGTGGGCAGGATCACCCTGACGATTTGGCGGCCATCCGCCGGAAACCGATGACTCTGCCTGGAGTTGACGTTCGACAGCACCTCGAAAGGAGGCGCCTATGCGTCATCTCACCATTTCGACTGCCCTGGTCGCAGGCTGCATGATCGCAGGAGCCGCATGGGCGCAAGGATCCTCTGGAAGTTCGAGCAGCAGCGGCAGCGCTGGCGGTTCGTCCCCCTCGGCATCGCCGTCGCCGGGCTCGTCCTCCTCCGGAACAGCAGCACAGCCAGGCAGCCCGACCCTTCGGCCCCCGGGGCAGGGTGCTCCTGAAAACACAGGTGTCAGGGGAACGCCCGACACCCTGACTGGAAATGGCACGAACCAGGGCAGCAGCGCAGTTGGGAATGCCGCCACCGGCAATTCCGGATCCCTCCCCGGCAATGAAACAAGCACGGGTGGAGCCGCCACCAGCGCCAACCGCTCCTCGACCGACCCCGACACCACGGGAGGTGTCGGCGGCGTCAACCGGCTGCAGCCGGGCGAACGCTCTGCGGTCCCTCCGACAGCTCGGGAAGAGGAGTTGTTCCGCAAGGGTGAGGAGTTGGAGCAGAAAGCCCGGGAGGGCGTCTGCTCCACCTGCTGATCGTCACGCGGCCTCGCTGAGAGCCGGATAATCCGTGTAGCCTTCCGTGCCGCCGCCATAGAAGGTGGCGCGGTCCGGCTGGTTGAGCGGGGCGTTGAGGCGGAAGCGCTCGACAAGATCCGGATTGGCGATGAAGAGCCGCCCGAAGGCCACGAGGTCGGCTCGCCCGCTCGCGATTGCTTCAGTCGCCATGTCGCGGTCGTAGCCGTTGTTGGCGATATACGCGCCACGGAACGAGCGCCGCAGGGCCGTGTAGTCCATATCGACCGCGTTTCGGTCACCCTGCGTGGCGCCCTCGATCATGTGGATGTATGCGAGACCGAGCGCGTCGAGCCGCTCGACCACATGGCTGAACAGGGCCTGCGGATTGGAATCCATCGCATCGTTGACCTTCGCCGGCGACAGGCGGATGCCGACGCGTCCCTTGTCCCACACCTTCAGCACCGCCTCGGCCGCCTCAATCGTGAGGCGGGCGCGGTTCTCAATGGATCCGCCATAGGCATCCGTGCGGTGGTTGGAGCCGTCCTTCATGAACTGGTCGAGAAGGTAGCCGTTGGCCGCATGAATCTCGACGCCGTCGAAGCCTGCCTCCTTGGCATTGCGGGCAGCATTCTCGTAATCGCGCAGGATGCCTGGGATCTCGGAGAGTTCGAGCGCGCGAGGATCCGACACGTCCACGAAGCCCTCCGTGATAAACGTTTTCGTCTGAGCCCGGAGAGCCGAGGGCGCTACCGGTGCCGCACCGCCTGGCAGAAGCGAGGTATGGGACACGCGGCCCACATGCCAGAGCTGAATGAAGATCCGTCCGCCAGCCTTGTGAACCGCATCGGTCACCTTGCGCCAGTGTGCGACCTGCTCCGGAGTGTAGATGCCGGGGGTGCGGAGATAGCCTTGCCCCTGATGGGAGATCTGCGACCCTTCCGAAATCAGGAGACCCGCGCTGGCACGCTGGGTGTAGTAGGTGGCGGTGATGTCACGCGCAACGTCGCCCTCCGCAGCCCGGTTGCGGGTGAGGGGAGCCATGACCAGACGGTTCGGCAGGGTCAGGCCGCCCAGTGTGAAGGGCTGGAACAATGCATTAGCATCGGCGCTCATTGAAAACCTCGTTTCATCCTGTGGAATTATCTGAAGCACAGGTTGTCACGAGATAAGAGGCCGCCCGTCTGTTGCAACGGAAGGCTGCCATGCAAAAAACGGATGTCTCAGGCTGGCACACTGGCTCTGTCGAGTTCCGTGATATCGGCTTTATCGAGGTGCAACTTAGTTGCTCTCACGATGTCCTGCAACTGCTCCACGCTCGTGGCGCTGGCGATGGGAGCGGTGAGGCCAGGGCGGGCCATCAACCAGGCAAGAGCGACCTGAGCCGGCGTCGCATTCCTGCGGGCGGCCACATCATCCAGGGCCGAGAGGATGCGCTTGCCCCTGTCATTGAGGTACGCCGCCATGCGCCCGCCGCGCACGCTCTTCCCGAAATCCGCCTCCGACCGGTACTTGCCCGTCAGGAACCCGCTGGCGAGACCGTAATAGGGAATGACGCCGATCTCTTCTTTCCGGCAGAGCGGCTCCAGTTCCGCCTCGTATTCTGAGCGGTCATAGAGATTATACTTCGGCTGCAGGCTCTCGTAGCGCGGAAGTCCCTGTGCGGCGCTGACGGCCAGCGCTTCCTTCATCCGTGCGGCGGTGAGGTTGGAGGCGCCGATGGCCCGCACCTTTCCTTCGCGGATCAGGTCTGCATAGGCCTCAAGCGTCTCCTGCTGCGGCGTATCGGGATCGTCACGATGGGACTGATAGAGATCGATGACGTCGGTCTGAAGCCGCCGAAGGGAGGCTTCCACCGCAGAGCGGATATAGCTCTTCGACAATCCCTTCCGGTCGGGCGCCATCTCGGAGCCGACCTTGGTGGCGATCACGATTCGGTCGCGGTTGCTCCGCGCCTTCATCCACTTGCCTATAATGGTCTCCGATTCGCCACCGGCATTGCCGGGTGCCCAAGTGGAATAGACATCCGCCGTGTCGATGAAGTTGAGGCCCGCATCCACGTAAGCATCGAGAAGCTTGAAGGACGTTGCCTCGTCGGCCGTCCAGCCAAATACGTTGCCTCCGAGGCACAGCGGCGAAATCATCAAGTCCGAGCGGCCGAGCCTGCGCTTGTCCATTATCATCTCCCTATCCGCAGCCGATGTGGGGCGGATAAGGGCACCGGCAAGACAACAAATCAAGCAGGGGCGCCCGACATGATGCCGAGATGTCGGACGCCGCAGGGATTTCAGTCAGGCCGCAGCACTCATCGTAATGCCGCGGGCCTCTGCAAAAGCCATAAGGTCGGCTTCGCTGGCGATGCGGTGACGCTGGTCGATCGTCCAACCCGTCTCATCGCGCACGACGATGTAACCGCGCGCCTGAAGACGGGAGACGACAGACTGAACGCCGCTCGATTCGGCGCGCGTCACGCCACGTTCCGCGATGAAGCGTTCAATGGCGGCCTGTGCCGCTTGGGCGAGATCAACGGCATCGGCGCGGTTGGCCGGCTTGGCCTTGGCTTTTGCCTGCGCCATAACGCGCGCAGGATCGCGACGAACGGATTTCCAGCCGCCACGACCGGAGGTCTGAGTTTCGGCCTGATCGACCTCAACCGGACGCGCCGCCGCAGGGGCTTCCATGACGACGATCTTGGAAACTGCAGGCACGACGGGGGCTGGGGCAAGGCGCGGGGCAGCGTCGCGCGATAGGCCTTGCACGGTGGGCAGTATGGCGTTCTTTTTGACAGGCTTCGACACTTCGGCTGGTGCGGGGGCAGCAACCTGTGCCTTCTTGCGCAGGTTCTCCTCGCGGGCCTTCTGCTCACGGGTTGTGCGGGCTGCCTCTTCGGTCTGCCGTTTGGCCTCAGCCGCGACCCTTCTGGTTTCAGCTTCCTGACGCTTCGCCTCTGCGGCAGCTTCCTTCGCTTCTGTCTCGGCCTTCTGCGCAGCCGCCAAGCGGCGAGCTTCCGCGTCGGCCACGCGCTTGACCCGGATGACGAGCCGCTGGTCGATGCGTCCCTTCTCGGCAATGGCAGCGCGAGCCGCCTTGATCATGCCGGCCTCGGTCTCCGCGATCGAACTCTTCAGGCGATCGGCCATGGAGGCTTCAAGAGCTTTGATCGCCCTCTCCAGCTCTGCCTGAGGATCGCTCATGAGACGTCTGATGGGCGCAGCCATGACGCATGGAGCTGAACCTGCAGAATGCTCAGGAACCGGCCGTCGCGAAGATTTGCGGCGAGATGCAGGGTCGTGCGGCAAAGGCTCTGCCAATGGAGCCTTGACGACCTTCGGGCGAGCCGTCTCGGCAGCCGTGATTTTCGCCAGCTTGGAGAGATCGCGCACGCCGATAAGCCCGAGATCCTGCATCTTCCAGCGAATCTGGGTCACGCTTCTTCCGAGCTCAGCGGCAATCCGCTTGTCGGTCATCGGCGGGTCGGCGCAAACGAGTTCGCGCAGACGTGCAACGCTGGCTTCATCCCAGGACTGATGAGGTTGGACGAGCGTGCCGATCAACCGGGCCCTTGCATAGGTCGCCGGGACGGGTCTTCCCAGTTTCGCAGCCGTGACGGGAACAGGCACCTTGGCTTTCCTGTCGCGGCGCAGAATGTCGAGTTCTTCTTCGGTCCAGACCCTGTTCATTGCAGGGCTTCTCCTTTTCTCAGCAAGCTGGGATCCGGCGGACCTGCATTGCGACCAGAAGCGAATGCGGGGGGAAGAAAGATCGCCGGATCAAGCCGGCGACGGGTCACGTCAGACCGGCATCAATGTGGGAAGTGCGCCCTTTCAGGCGTCGGTTCTGACGGGCTGACCGCCTGAACGTCCCACATGGGACTGGGTTCAGGTCGCAGCTCATGTTCATGCATGAAGCAGGGCCCGCCTGCGAAGCACTGGCTTCGCAGGACATCCCTTTGCGGTCGTTCAAGGCCGTTCTGCTTCGACATGATGGACGTTCAAATCATGAATGATGTGCTGATGTAGTCGGCTTCCGAGGAAATCTCAATGCACGAAAAATGCCGCATGGAAAAGCGCTCACAGCCGACTTTGCGAGGTTCGCAAAACCCTGCGGAAACTTGGATTTTGGCGGCATCGTAAGAATTACTTAACCATAAATGCACATCATGGACCCCGTGAATTTCAGGGAATTTCACATAAGGCCTACAGGGGAAGGCTCATGACCGACAGCGCTATAGCACAAACAATCAAAGACAGAATCGAGGCAGTCAAAAAGGTCGTCAATCTTCTCGCGCAGGCGGGCAGGGGAGATGATCTGCACGATCTGCGCGTGCTCCTCATCAACACCATGGGTCTGCTCAAGCGCGACCCTGGCACGGAAGCTGCCGTCGACGATCTTTACTCGGCCGCTGCGGTGCTTGTGAAGGATGCCTCCTCCGGCATTCCGCCCTCGGCACGATCACTGCGCATCCTCCTGTCCGCGTCCGACCGCTTCTGCTCGCGTCTTATAGCAGCAGTGGAACGGATCGAACCTGAACCTGAGCCGCGCTTCAAGGGACTGGAGGCCGCCTACGCCGTCCAATTGGAGCGGTTCTCACTCAATGCGGACCTCGATCCAGTCGGACAGGTGGCCTGAGCCTGCATAGCTGCGTTCATGAACGCAGCTGAGATGAAGCCTTCCCTGCAGCTGCATGGAAGGCTTTTCGCTGTTGGTCTCTCACAGCTTGAACTGTGATGCCATCTCGATTCCGTGCAGCCCTTCCCAGGGATGCCGATGCCACAGCAACCACTCTGTGCCTGGGCTGACTGGCCAAACGAAAGCCCCCGCTGGCGTTGCCGTACGGGGGCTCATTCATCACGTCTGGTGTATTGGTTGCGGGGACAGGATTTGAACCTGTGACCTTCAGGTTATGAGCCTGACGAGCTACCGGGC
>JAESGY010000117.1_pt1 | contig 68385 bp, 57 predicted proteins | sample 9269841 | NCBI WGS metagenome assembly JAESGY01 (sample SAMN17022865, study PRJNA683097) | algae metagenome | isolation source: Spirirestis rafaelensis WJT71-NPBG6 and co-occurring heterotrophs from... | place: USA: Pinto Wells, Joshua Tree National Park, Colorado Desert, CA | collected 2006-08-15 | reverse complement strand
TGGATGCCTACAACCATGCCAGGCGGCTCAAGACCCTACGGGGCCTCACCCCCTACGAGTACATCTGCAAAACCTGGACCGAGCAGCCGCATCGGTTCATCACTGACCCGACACACCACACCTTGGGGCCGAACATTTAAGTCTCTGGCTTTGAGCATCTTTCCACGCAAAACCGGTGCCCACTTTTGCGCTCGATACTCTAGAGTGGGGAGGTGCGGCCCAGAGGCTTGATGTTCTGGTACTTGACCGTGGTCTGCTTGCCACCTCCCTCCTCGTAGCGCTTGGCCAGTACGAAGCCGAGATCGGGCGAGTACAGGTCCGTTACTTCGGACGTGACCTTGCCCTCGGCATTGAGATAGCGGTTGCGCACGATCAGCACGTTGTAGGAGCAGGAGCCGAGCTGGAACTGCTCCTGGCCTGTCACAGTGAGTTCGAGGGAGACCAGGGCACCTATCTTGTCGGGCTGGGCCAACGCATAGGTGATGGCGCGGCGAGCCTTCAACTCGAGAGGGAACACGGTTCGCAGATCTGAGACGGGAATGTTGATGCTGCGTGCCGTGTCGTCGAAGCGGCTGATCGGGAAAAAGCCCCGGTAGTAGAGAACGTGCTGTTTCTTTCCGCTCGGGTACGAATTCACCACATGGACGAAATGGTTCGGCGCTGGCCGGACCTCCGCGGTGGTTCCCTGCTGCTCCAGAACAAAGCCCAGCTTCGCTGTCTGTGCTGTTGGGCAGCCATTCGCTGAGGCCGGAGACACAAGAGAGGCCGCAAGGATCGGAAGAAATGCGTACCGGTACATGGATGGGCTGCTTGGAACGAATATGAGCAAGTTCGGGTAGTGAGTCTTTATATGAAACTCTATAACTCGATGTGCTTGCCTTGGACATGCCGATTCAAGCCTAAGGCTGAGCTTGGATGAAAATATTTCCCAAGCCTTGGCAGCAACTTTCGTCAGGGGATGGTTGATCTTGCTCTCCGTCCCAGATCAAATACCCACCCATTCGGTCACCGATGTCCAAAAGGAAATGAAGAATGGCTGAGAGGCCTCACCGTCGCACTCCCGATCAGCTTCGCTCACGGCTCTGGTTCGACAACCCGGACAACCCGGGCATGACCGCGCTTTACCTTGAGCGCTACTTGAACTTCGGCCTCACGGGCAAGGAACTGCAGGGCAAGAAGCCGATCATCGGCATCGCGCAGACGGGATCCGATCTGTCGCCCTGCAACCGGCACCACCTCGATCTCGCCAAGCGCGTGCGCGACGGCATCACGGCGGCCGGCGGCGTGGCCTTCGAATTCCCGTGCCACCCGATCCAGGAGACCGGCAAGCGTCCGACGGCCTGCCTCGACCGCAACCTCGCCTATCTCTCTCTCGTCGAGGTGCTCTACGGCTATCCGCTCGACGGCGTCGTGCTGCTCACGGGCTGCGACAAGACCATGCCGGCCTGCCTCATGGCGGCGGCCACCGTGAACATTCCGGCGATCTCGCTCAATGTCGGGCCGATGCTGAACGGCTGGCACCAGGGGGAGCGCACCGGCTCCGGCACCATCGTGTGGAAGGCGCGCGAGCGTCATGCGGCGGGCGATATCGATTACCAGCAGTTCATCGACATCGTCGGCTCCTCGGCGCCGTCCGTGGGTCACTGCAACACCATGGGCACGGCCTCGACGATGAATGCATTGGCCGAGGCTCTCGGCATGTCCCTGCCGGGTTCGGCCGCGGTGCCTGCACCTTACCGTGAACGCGGTCAGATGGCCTATGAGACCGGCAAGCGCATCGTCGACATGGTGTGGGAGGATCTGAAGCCCTCCGACATCATGACCCGCGAGGCGTTCGAGAACGTGATCGTGGCCAATGCGGCGATCGGCGGCTCCACCAACGCGCCGATTCACATCAATGCGATCGCCAAGCATATCGGCGTGCCGCTCGATTGCGACGACTGGGAGCGTATCGGCTTCGAAATCCCGCTGCTCGTGAACGTGCAGCCTGCGGGCGAGTATCTCGGAGAAGAGTACTACCGCGCCGGCGGTCTGCCGGCCGTGATGGCCGAGCTGATCGGCGCAGGAAAGATCCACGAGGACGCGATCACCTGCACCGGAACCACAATCGGTGAGAACTGCCGCGGCAAGCACACCTGGGATCATGATGTGATCCGCTCCTACGACAATCCGTTGAAGGAGAAGGCGGGCTTCCTCAATCTCAAGGGCACGCTGTTCGATTCCGCGATCATGAAGACGAGCGTGATCAGCCCGGAATTCCAGGAGCGCTATCTCAACAATCCGGAGGATCCGAACGCCTTCGAGGGCCGCGTCGTGGTGTTCGATGGGCCGGAGGATTACCACCACCGCATCGACGATCCGTCGCTCAACATCGACGAGCACACGATCCTGATCATGCGCGGTGCCGGCCCCGTCGGTTATCCGGGAGCGGCGGAAGTGGTGAACATGCAGCCGCCGGGCTCGCTGATCAAACGCGGCGTTCTCTCGCTGCCCTGCATCGGTGACGGGCGTCAGTCCGGCACGTCCGGCACGCCGTCGATCCTCAATGCATCGCCGGAGGCTGCGGTCGGCGGCGGGCTGGCGCTTCTGCAGTCGGGCGACCGCATCCGGATCGATCTCAACAAGCGCACGGCCGACATTCTCCTGTCGCCGGAAGAACTGGAGAAGCGCCGCGCCGATCTCGAGTCCAGAGGCGGCTATGCCTATCCGGCGAGCCAGACTCCCTGGCAGGAGATTCAGCGCTCCATGGTCGATCAGCTCTCGGAGGGCATGACCCTGAAGCCCGCCGTGAAGTACCAGAAGGTCGCGCAGACCTTCGGCGTGCCGCGCGACAATCACTAGCGAGCAACGGGGGCAGTCATGAACAGGCTTCAAGGAAAGAACGCTCTCGTCACGGCGGCCGGGCAGGGAATCGGACGCGCCATTGCGGAGGCTTTCCTCCGCGAAGGCGCAACAGTCTGGGCGACGGATCTCGATGTGGCGAAGCTGGAAGGGCTTGAGGGTGCGCAGAAGCGCAGGCTTGACGTGCTCTCGAATGCAGGTGTCGAACAGCTCGTCACGGAGGCCGGATCCTTCGACGTCCTCGTCAATGCGGCAGGCTTTGTGCATCACGGCACCATCCTAGAATGCTCCGACAAGGACTGGGACTTCTCGTTTGATCTCAACGTGAGGTCCATGCACCGCACCATCAAGACGGTGCTGCCGGGCATGCTGGAGAAGGGCCGCGGCTCGATCGTCAATATCGCGTCCGGTGCGTCATCCGTGCGCGGCATTCCCAACCGCTATGTCTACGGCACAACCAAGGCGGCGGTGATCGGCCTCACCAAGGCCGTGGCGGCCGATTTCATCAAGCGCGGTGTCCGAGCCAATGCGATCTGCCCCGGCACGATCCAGTCGCCATCGCTTGACGAGCGGATCGCCGCTCAGGCGGAGAGCTCCGGCCAGAGCCTGGAGACCGTGCGCCAAGCCTTTGTCGACCGGCAGCCCATGGGCCGGCTCGGCACGGCCGAAGAGGTGGCGGCGCTTGCCGTCTATCTTGCGTCGGACGAGGCGAGCTACACGACCGGGCATATTCATCTGGTCGATGGTGGGTTTGCGCTTTAGGCGATCGTCCTCGCTACAAGTCACACTCTCACCTCATCCTGAGGAGCAGCCGTAAGGCTGCGTCTCGAAGGAGGATCCAGAGACCACTGGAAGATCCTTCGAGACGGTCGCTGCGCGACCTCCTCAGGATGAGGGTTTTGGATGTTGAAGCCGGGATCACCGGCACAAGGCCGGTGATGACGAAGAGTGTGACTTAAACCTTTCGCCCCTTATAAGGCGTCTCCGGCACCGGCGTCAGCGGTCCCTTGCCCTCGAGCCATGCAATCAGATTGTCGGCCACGAGCTTGCCCATGGCGTTGCGGGTATGGACCGAGGCGGACGCGATGTGAGGCAGGAGCACCACGTGCTCCATGTCGATCAGCTCCTGCGGCACGCGGGGCTCATCCTCATAGACGTCGAGGCCGGCGCTGAGAATGGTTCCGGACCTGAGGGCTTCGATCAGCGCCTGCTCGTCAACGACGGTGCCGCGCGCCACGTTGATCAGCACGCCGTTGGGACCGAGAGCCTTCAGCACATCCGCATTGATCAGATGGCGCGTCGCGGCGCCACCCGGCGTGATGACGATCAGCACGTCGCAGGCCTCCGCAAGGCCGGTGACCGTCGGATGGTAGGGATAAGCCACATCGTCCTGCTGCGTGCGCCCGTGATAGGCGATGCTCACATCGAAACCCGCGAGACGTCGTGCGATGGCCTTGCCGATGCGCCCGAGGCCGACGATGCCGACCTTGCGTTCACGTAAGGTCGTCGAGAGCGGAAAGGAGGCTTTCAGCCACTGTCCCTCGCGCAGGTAACGGTCGGCCTGCGGGATCTTGCGCAAGGTCGCGAGCAGCAGGCCGATGGTCAGGTCCGCCACCTCGTCATCGAGCACGCCGGGCGTGTTGGTGACGACGATGCCGCGTTTTCCTGCTTCCACCGCATCGACGTTGTCGTAGCCGACGCCGAAGCTGGAGATGATCTCGGCGTTCGGCAGCCGGTCGAGGAGCGAGGCTTCCAAGCGTCCGTAGAGGGTGCTGGTGGCAACGCCGCGAATGCGCGGCCCGACTTCCTTCAGAAATGCGTCCTGGTCCGGCTGCTCCCACAGGCGGTGCAGCGTGCAGGCTTTCTCCAGCGTGTCGATGACGATCGGCATCATCGGCGCGGTCATCAGGATGTCGGTGCGGCTCATGGCGTTTCCTGTGGTTGTCTGTTAATCAGGGAATGGCGCAGCGTGCGGCGGCACCGCGGCGCAGGGCCTCGTCGATGGTCTTGGCCTGCTGCTGGAGCGCGGCCTTCACATCGGGGGCCAAGTCGAGCCAATGGCAACCGCGCAAGGCCGCCTCCAGGGCATAGAGAGCATTGAGGTTAACCTGGCGGGGCACCATGAACTTGATGCGGCGATAGGCTTCGACGGCCCCGATGGAGCGAAGCTCGCCCTCGGTCCGGATGCCCACCTCCTTCAGCCAACCCTGTGTGACGGGTCCGATCCCGGGCAGGGTATCGACGGGGGCATCGCTCATGAGGGTGTCTCCGGCTGGTTTCGTTTCGCGCGTTCGCGGGAGAGCAAGTAGAGCCCCGATGCGATCACGATTCCAGCCCCGACGAAGGTCCAAGCATCGGGCCAGTCGCCGAACAGGATGTAGCCCAGCGCGAGCATCCAGATGATCTGGCTGTAGATGAAGGGCGCCAGGATCGCCGCCGGAGCCCGGGCATGGGCGAGAACGAGGAGCCAATGGCCGAAGGCGCCATAGAAGCCCGTTGTGGCCAGGAGAAACCAGACGAGCGGCGAGGAGGGTGTGGACCAGATCCAGGGCAGGGCGGGCGTTACGAGGACGATGCCGGCGACGCTCGAATACAGCGTCGTGGTGGCAATCGAATCGCTCGAGGCGAGCATCCGGGTCACGATGTTGTAGAAGGCATAGGCCACGGAGCCGGCCAGCGACAGCAGGGCTGCAGGATGCATGGTGCCGAGGCCCGGCCGCGTGATGACCAAGATGCCTACGAAGCCTACCGCGATGGCAGTCAGGCGCTGCCAGCCGATGCGCTCCCCCAGGAGGGGATTAGCCAGCAGAGCCACCAGCAGGGGCGTTGCGAAGATGATGGATTGGGTCTCGACCAGCTGCAGATATTTCAGCGCAAGGAAATTACAGAAGGTCGAGGCGAGGAGAAGGAAAGAGCGGAGCAGCTGGAGGGGGAGGCGGCGGGTCCTGAGCGCCCCCGGCTGGGTCCGCGGGTTGATGACCATGAACGTGAGCAGGGCCGCCGACATGTAGCGGGCCCAGACCGTCACCATGGGATCGACGGATTGGTTCACCCATTTGGCAGTGGCATCAAGGCAGGAGAAGCAGAAAAGCGCCGCGCACATGAGGGCGATGCCGATCATGCGGTTTCGGCGCTGCGACACTGGCTTTGCGAGGGGCGTGGAGACGGTATCGGCCATCAGGAGATGCTAGCGGCAGATGCATCCCGATGCGAATACCCGCAGCGCACGTCCCTCGTGCGCCGCAGACAGGGGTGGTGTCCGTACCGTTAGGCCGTTGCGGCGAGTTCGGGTTCGTTGGCTTCCAGCCCATCGGCCTCATCGTCCGACTCGAAACCGGACTGATCGGCGCCGGTGATTCCAGCGAGGTTCTTGGCGGCCCGGCGCAGGAGCTTGCGCAGGCGCTTGCGGTCCTTGTTGTCGAAGCCCTGAAGCAGCTCTCCCTCGACCTCATCCCAGAGGTCGTCGATGGCGGCGGCCTTTCGCTTGCCTTCCTTGGTGAGCTTCACGCGCACGACCCGGGCATCGCCGGGCTCCGTGTGGCGCTCCACCAGCTTAAGGGCGGACAGGCGCGACACCGTCTTGGATGCTGTCGGCGGGCGCACGCGCAGGATGGCGGCCAGTTCGCCCATGGTCATGGGACCGGCATTGACCAGGGCCTGCAGGACCTGTTCCTGGCCGGCGAAAAGACCGAGTTCGGAGAGCTTGTCGCCCGTGCGGCTTCGATGCAGGCGCGAGGCTTGAACCAGAGCCCATCCGACACTCTTGATGCCCGGATGCTTGTTGTCGGTGTCCATCCATCCCTCGCTGTTCGAAGCTTTGCCTCGCCTACCATGAACCGCGCTCATGACGGTACGATGACAAGCCGGCTCATTATTAACAGGCTAAAGAAGAGCGCCCCTCATCTCTCCTGCGCGAGGGCACTTTCGTGCCAGCGGCGGAGCAGAAGATGGCTGATGGCTGCGAGCAGGAGATAAAGGGCGATGCCAGTCAGGGCCAGGAGGACAAGCGCTGCAAAGAGGCGGGGGATGTTGAGGCGGTACTGGCTTTCGATGATGCGATAGGCCAGCCCCGAGCCTGCGCCGGCGGAGCCCGCCGCCATCTCGGCCACCACGGCGCCGATGAGCGAGAGCCCGCCAGCGATCCTTAAACCCGCTAGGAAGGCTGGCAGGGCGGCCGGACGGCGCAGATACCACAGCGCCTTGAGCCTCGACCGGAATCGCGCAAGGGGCTTTTGGGATGCGGGCGCGCCGTAGAGCGCGAACAGCTCCATCAGGTTGCGGTCGACAGATTGCAGCCCGAGCATCGTGTTCGAGAGAACCGGAAAGAAGGCAACGAGCCAGGCGCAGGTCAGAACCGCCACATCCTGCGGCATGTAGATCAGGAGCAACGGCGCGATGGCGATGACCGGCGTGACCTGCAGCACGACCGCGAAGGGATAGAGCGAGTATTCCACGATCCGCGACAGGTTTAAGATGACGGCGAGAAAGACGCCGCCGAGCACGGCCAGCGTGAGACCGAGGAGCGTTGTCTGCAGCGTCGTCAGCAGCGAAGCCTGCAGGAGCGGCCAGTCGGCCACCATGGTCGTGCCGATCAGGCTCGGCGCCGGCAGGATGTAGGGCGGGATACTGTTCAAGCGCACGGCAGCTTCCCAGAATCCGACCGCCGCCGCAAAGACCAGAAGCGGCAGAACAAGCTTCAAGGGATTGGAGGATGCTGCCGTCACGCGCGCTCCTCCGCATTCTGCTCCAGCAGGATCTGCGAGATTTCTCCGCACAGGGCAGCATAGCGGGCACTGCTGCGAAAGTCCTTCGCGCGTGGTCCTGGCGTCTCGCCCGCGACCTCCGCGATGATGCGGCCGGGACGTGGGGACATGATGGCGATGCGGCTCGACAGATAGGCGCTCTCATAGACCGAGTGCGTCACGAACACGATCGTGCAGCGCAGATCATTCTGAAGCTTGAGGAGGTCGTCGTTCAGTTTGAAGCGCGTGATCTCGTCGAGGGCTGCGAAGGGTTCGTCCATGAGCAGCAGGCGCGGCTTCAGGGAGAGTGCGCGCGCAATCGACACGCGCATCTTCATGCCGCCAGAGAGTTCACGGGGATAGACCTTCGCAAAGTCCTGCAGACCGACCAAAGCGAGGCTATCGCGGATGCGGTCCTGCGCCTCGTGCTTCGACAGGCCGCGAAGCCGCAGCGGCAGCCATACATTGTCCGACACGTCGGCCCAAGGCATCAGAGTCGGATCCTGGAACACGAAGCCGATCTCGCTGCGGTGATCCTCATGGGCCGAGCCCGGCCAGGTGATGCTCCCTGCTGTCGGTTGAGCAAGTCCTGCAATGAGGCGCAGGACCGTCGACTTGCCGCATCCGGATGGACCGAGCAGGGTGATGAACTCGCCCGGAAAGATGTCGAGATCGAAATCTGTCAGTGCCAGAAGGCCATTGTCGAAGCGCTTGCCGATGCGGTGCAGGCTGACCAGCGGCTGCAGATCCGTACGCCTCCGGTCCGGCATCATGAAAGCGCGATCTGCCATGGCTTTGCTGCTTTCATGGTCTCTGCTCGCAGGCGAGGCGCATGGCCTTGTTGCCCGGCGCCAGACGGCCCGTTCTCAGGATGTGTTCGAAGGTGTCGCGGGCGAAGCCCTCTGCATAAACGAGAATAGAAGAATCCTGCTCGGGGATGGAGGTCGATGCACGCAGCACGTCCCGTTCCGTGCCCATGAAAAGGCTCGTGCGGGATATGGTGACCGCACGTCCGGCAAAGGTGCCGTCCCATTGTTCGGCAACGCGCATCGGCCCTCCGGAGCGCGGCGGATGCGGCGTGTTCCACCACAGCACGGTGAGCTTTTGGCCGTGCGGGCTCTGCCACGAGCAGAAGAGCTCATCGACCGCACGGGTATCGGAAGGCACACGCTGCGCCGCCATGTGAAGCGGCTTCATCTCTGCCGGCAGCATCAGCAGGAGGCCGGCGATCGCCCATGTCACGTCGGCCATGGCAAGCCTTCCCCAGGCGCCATCAGGGCTGCTTCCGAGGCCTTGCTTCAAGGCCTACACCCTTGTTCACGAACCGGAGCGTATAGGCTTTGCGGTAGTCGAGATCCGGCTTGAAGAGGCCCGATTTCACCATCTTGTCGAAGAAGTCTTTCATGCGCGCATCCGTCATGGCGCCGATGCCGAGCGTTTGCGCGTCGCCGGAATCGACGATGCCGTACTCCATCATCCTGGCATGGGAATAGGCCAGCAGCTCGTCGGTCATCTCCGGGTTGTCGCGCTTGATGAGTTCATTGGCTTTTGTGTTATCGCCATAGAGATAAGTGTACCAGCCGATGGTCGAGGCATCGACGAAGCGCTGCACGAGATCAGGGTTTTTCTCCACCACCTCGCGCCGCGTCTCGACGGTGGTGGAATAGGTGCTGAAGCCGTAATCGGCGAGCAGGAACACATTGGGCTTGAAGCCTGCGGCCTTCTCGATGGTGAGAGGCTCCGACGTGACATAGCCCTGCTGCACGGCTCGCCTGTTGGCGATGAAGGGCGCCGGATTGAAGCCGAATGGCTTCACCTGCTCGTCCCTGAAGCCGTGCTCGGCCTTCATCCACTGGAAGAACGTGGCGGCTGCGTCCTTGGAGAGCAGGATGTCGTTGGATGCTTTCAGATCCGCGAAGGTGTCGAGCCCCTGGCCGGGGTGGCTCATGAGCACCTGCGGCTCCTTCTGGAAATGGGCTGCCACCACGACGGTCGGGATGTCCTTCTCCACCGCCGAGAAGGCCTGGATCATGCTGCCGCCCATGTAGAAGTCGAGCTTGCCGACAGTCATGAGCATGCGGTTGCTGGCGCGCGGGCCACCCGGCACGATGGTAACCTTCAGGCCGTACTTCTCATAAGTGCCGTCGGCGAGCGCCTGGTAGTAGCCGCCGTGTTCGCCTTGCGCGAGCCAGTTGGTGCCGAAGGTCACCTCCTTCAGCGGCTCCTGCGCCAGGGCGCTTCCGCCCAAGCAGGCTGCAAGCGCTCCCATGATCCAGGCATTCAGCTTCATCGGCACTCACCTTCCGCTGGGCAAGGTCAACGGCCAGCTTTCCGAGGCACAGCTTCTGCGCGGTTCAGCCGGGCTTGACAAGGGTGGTTGTCATCCCCGGCGAGCCAGAGGCGAGGGAAGGGGATCCACGGCGTTGAGGGTATGGATTCCCTTCCCCTCCGCTGCGCTCCGGACAGGAATGACACGGAGGGAATCATTCCACGAACCAGGGATAAGTCCAGGTCTCGGTCAGGGCCCGGTTGCCGGCGCGCAGGAAGGCGCGCAGGTCCGTGGACTGGCCCGGCTCCAGCCGCACGTCGATGGCGGCGCGGAACCCATCGATGTGAGGGTTGGGCATCAGGAAGGTGTTGGTGATCTGGCCCATGGAGGTGGAGGGAACCAGCTGCACCTGATCCGGCGCGCTGAGGTAATAGGGCAGGTTGCCTCCCGCGAAATCGACGATGAAGCGGCGATGCCGGGGATCGCTCGGCGCATTCGACCCGCTGGCGCGCGGCGGTGTCTGGAACGTGTTCACCGCCTTGCCCCCCGGATGCATGGCGCCGATCGCGGCCGCAGCCCGCAGGCGATAGGAGATCACGACCTCCTGCCCGGGCTCATAAGGCCGGTTCGGCTGCCAATAGGCGACGATGTTGTCCTGGGTCTCGTCCGCCGTCGGGATCTCGACCAGCTCGACCCAGCCCTCGCCCCATTGCCCGACGGGCTCGACCCAGTAGCCGGGCCGCTGGTGATAATGCGCTTCCAGGTCCTGATAGTGCTCGAACACCCGGTCGCGCTGCATCAGGCCGAATCCGCGCGGATTGTTGTCGCTGAAGGACGAGATCGTCTTCTTGGCGGGATTGCGGATGGGGCGCCAGATCCATTCGCCGGCGCCCGAATGGATAAGAAGACCATCCGAATCGTGCAGCTCCAACCGGAAATCGTCGGTGGATTTCCGGTCGTTCTCGCCTCCGAAGTACATGGAGGTGAGGGGAGCAAGGCCCACATTGGTGAGAGGCTGGCGCGGGAAGAGCGTGGCCGTAACATCGATCGTCGTTTCCTTCGACGGATAGATGTCGAACCGGTAGGCCCCGGCGACAGACGGGCTGTCGAGAAGGGCAAAGATCACCGCGCGGTCGTCGTTGGGCTTCGGCATCTCGACCCAGAACTCACGGAAATGCGGGAACTCCTCCGCCTGACCGCCCTCCACGTTGATCGCAAGTCCCCGAGCCGAGAGCCCGTATTTTTGGCCGGCTCCGAGGAAGCGGAAATAGCTCGCGCCCAGGAAGGCGATGAGCTCGTCCATCAGCTTCGGGTCATTGAGCGGGTAGTGCAGCCGGAAGCCGGCAAAGCCGAGATTGACCGGGAGCGGCCGCTCGATCTTGTTGCGGCCGTAGTCGAACAGCTCCCGCTGGTAGGGCACCGGCGTCGGCACGCCGTCGCGGATGATGTTCACCGTCACCGGGCGCGGGTAGAGGAAGCCGAGATGGAAGAGCTGCATCCGGAACGGCCCGTTGCCCGAGGCGAGCAGGGCCCTGTCCGGGCGGAAGCGGATGTCGCGGTAATCGTCGAAGCTGAGCCGGTTCAGGGGCTCCGGCAGCTGGGAGGGCGGGGCCTCGAAGGGAGCCGTCGACAATTCGCGGGCCCGGCGCACCACGTCCTCGTAGCGGAACGGATTGGGCTGCGGCACCCCGTTCTGCTGCTGGGCTGAAGCCTGGCTTGAAGCGGACAGCGCGGTGGCTGCGAGCAGGCTTTGCAGGAGGGTGCGGCGGGACAGGTTCGTCATGGCGGTGGAGCGGTTCTCGTCTTAGGAAAAGGCCAGGCGCTGGAGCCCGGGATATGGGGTTGGAGCCCCCATCCGTGTAGCTCGTCCGCTTAATGGAAGCTGAATGGTGATGCGGGCAAGACACAGGTGCCGGCAGGGTTAAAAAAATCCTCCGGCGAGGCTTAAAAACTCTTGTGATCCCCGGCGAATATGCTTATCTCCCGCTTGCCCAATTTCGCACGTGCCTGTGGTCGTGTGTCGGTTGGTGGGCATCCGGACAAGAGGCCGGACAGCCGCCCGAGAGCGCTCTAGCTCTCGATACCCCTAACCGGCAGCCGGAGGCGAAAACCGGCGCACCTCGTTCTCAACGGGGGACGCGACTTAAAGCAACGACGAACGGGCTTTTTTGGTCTCGTTGGCCCTCCAAAGGTCAACACCGAAGAGGCTTGTTTATCATTGCCAGGCGTGCGGATGGAGTATCCCCATCCAATCCAAGGCAGCATCGCCGGGTGAAGAGCCCATCGCGTTTGTCGTGTCTCCATCGCACGAAGCGGGATGTCATCTTCCCTCGCTGACGCCGGACGGCAGGAAATCCTGATCGTCTGAATTTCAATCCGGAGGCTCCACAAGACCTCCATTGAACCTTTGGTGGGGAGAGCGCCATGACTCAGCGCATCCGTGAATTTCTGCGTAACCGACGTGAGGACGGCCCGTGCGTGGTCGTCGACCTCGAGGTCGTGCGCGACAACTACTCGAAGTTTGCCCGTGCGCTCCCCGACACGCGTGTGTTCTACGCCGTGAAGGCGAACCCGGAGCCGCAGGTGCTCAAGCTCCTTGCCGAGCTCGGCTCGTGCTTCGACACGGCGTCCGTGGTCGAGATCCAGCTTGCGCTGGATGCCGGCGCCACGCCTGACCGCATTTCCTTCGGCAACACGATCAAAAAGGAGCGCGACATCGTTCGTGCCCTCGAGCTTGGCGTGCGCCTCTATGCGGTCGACTGCGAGGTCGAGGTCGAGAAGATCGCCCGTGCTGCAGAGACGGCTGGCATCGAGGCCTCCGACGTGAAGGTGTTCTGCCGCATCCTGTGCGACGGCGCCGGCGCCGAGTGGCCGCTCTCCCGCAAGTTCGGCTGCGTGCCCGAGATGGCCGTGGACGTGCTGGAGCATGCCTATCGTCAGGGCCTCGAGGCTTACGGCGTGTCGTTCCACGTGGGCTCGCAGCAGCGCAACACGGAGGCCTGGGATCAGGCTCTGGGTTCCGCCTCGGCGATCTTCCGTGAATGCGCGCATCGCGGCATCCACCTGTCGATGGTCAACCTCGGCGGCGGCTTCCCGACCAAGTACCTGAAGACGGTGCCTCAGGTCGAAGCCTATGGCGAGTCGATCTTCCGCGCGCTGTCGAAGCACTTCGGCAACCGCATCCCGGAGACGATCATCGAGCCGGGCCGCGGCATGGTCGGCAATGCCGGCATGATCGAGGCCGAGGTCGTCCTGATCTCGAAGAAGAGCCAGGACGAGGACGAGGTGCGTTGGGTCTATCTCGATATCGGCAAGTTCGGCGGTCTCGCCGAGACGATGGACGAGTCGATCCGCTACCCGATTCTCAGCGAGCGCGACCACGACCGCAAGGTGCCGTGCGTGCTGGCCGGTCCGACCTGCGACTCGGCGGACGTGCTCTACGAGAAGGAGCCATATCCGCTCCCCGTCTCGCTGGAGATCGGCGACAAGGTGCTGATTGAAGGCACGGGCGCCTACACGACCACCTACTCGGCGGTCGCGTTCAACGGCTTCCCGCCGCTGAAGTCCTACGTGATCTGAAGCATTTTCCGCAAAAGTGGCTTGCCGGTTTTGCGGAAGAAAATGCGACTTTAGAAACTCACGTCCCGCCTGTCCCGCGAAATGGGGCAGGCACCAACCTCACCCAAGTTGTCCCGGACGGCCGGTGCGATGTTCGCATTGGTGCGAGGGCTGTCGCTCACCCCACGCGTTCTGGGAGGCCACGGCCATGATCACAATCCGCGAAGAAACCTTCCGTGATGTCGAGCCGCGCGAGGCGCTGCTCGATGCCTGCTTCGGACCCGCCCGGTTCCAGAAGACCTGCGAGCGCCTGCGCGAGGGCAGGATGCCGGCCGATGGTCTGTCGCTGGTCATCGACCGCGGCGGCGAGGTCATCGGCACGGTGCGGTTGTGGCATGTCTGCGCCGGTCCGAACCGCGCAGCGCTGATGCTCGGCCCCATCGCCATCGATCCGTCCGTCCAGAGCCTCGGTCTTGGCGGGAAGCTCATGCGCGAGGCGCTCAAGCGTGCCGGCCAGCTTGGACACAAGGCAGTGCTGCTGGTGGGCGATGCGCCCTATTACGAGCGCTTCGGCTTCTCGACCGAGAAGACCGGCTCGCTGTGGCTTCCGGGGCCTTACGAGCGCGACCGCTTCCTCGCGCTGGAGCTTGAACAGGGCTCCCTCGACGGCGCACGCGGTCTTGTTTCCGCGACGGGCGCCTTGGAGCAGAAGCCGGATCTCGGCGCTCTCGTGGCCGCTGCCGCGCAGGGTGCGTGGGCCGGCATGCACTCGGCCCACTAACCGCTACCCTTCCGAGGGCCGCAACCGAGCGGCTCTCGGATTCGGCAGCACGAAGGTGATGGCGGCCGCTGCCAGCATATAGACGACGAAGCCGAGGCAGATTGCCTCCAGGCTGATTCCGGCATCGAACAGAAGACCGATGGCGCCGGGAGTCGCGGCCGATGCCACCACCATGATGGCGCCCGCAAGCGCGCGGATCTTGCCCAGATGCGTGGTGCCGAACAGTTCAGCCAGCACGGCCGCGATCACCACGTTGGTGCAGCCCGAGGTGAGGCCGATCAGCGCGAAGAAAACGAGCGGCAGAAATGGAGTGTCGAACAACGCGAGGGTGAGGGACGCCGCCGTCATGCCGGCCAGGTAGAAGTGGCTGAGCCGCACCGCCCCGAATCGGTCGACGAAGCTGCCGGCCGACATGGCAACGACAACAGAGACCAGGGCGAACAGCGTGATGCTGCTTGCCAGAAGTTCCAGGGACCAGCCCTTCACCTCGGCAATGAAGCGCTGGTGGAAGAAATAGGCTGTCATGATGGCCGGGTAGCCGATCATGGTGGGAATCAGCGCGAGAAAGCGCCAGTCGCGTAAGGTGTCGCTCCAGCGCGGCCCCGCTTCCCCTGCACTCCTTTTGCGTGCGGCGGCGCCAAAGTCTGGGTCCTTGCGTCCGATGAGCAGCCCGGCGAGCCAGCCGAGCCCAAGGGCCACGACGATGGCAAAGGCAGCAATGCGCCATGTGCTGGTCCAGCCCACAGTTGCAATCAGCGTGATGGCAGCAGCGGGAAAGAGTGCTTCGCCGGCCGGGAAGCCCAGGGCCGCGACGCCGAGCGCCCTGCCGCGCACACCCTCGTCGAGGCGGGCAGTGCTCATCACACCAGCATGGCTCAACATGCCCTGGCCGAAGAGGCGCAGGGCGAACAGGCTCAGGCCCAGCACGATCACGTTAGGAGCCAGCGACAGGCTGAGCGCTGCCGCCGCGAGGCCGAGCATGGCCGTGGTGGCGTAGAGCCGGATATCGACCCGGTCGATGACGCTGCCAACCCAGATCATCAGCAGTCCCGAGGACAGGGTCGCCAGAGAGTAGATGGAGCCAAACGCGCCATGGGTCAGTCCGAAGGCATTGCGGATGTCGGGCCCCGACAGGGAGATGAAGAAGGTCTGGCCGAAGGAGGACAGGAAGGTCAGGGCGAAGCCCAGGCTGATCACGCGCCCATGGCGCATGAGAAGGTCGTGAAATTTCATCAGTTGCGGTCAGCCTGAAGATGCCAAGGCTGGCCATCATGAAGCCTTGTTGCGCGATGTCGAGGGCGAAATCCGCATGGCAGGAATGACGTCTGTCACGCTGCCTTCGTGGTCCTCAGGGAAATTACTCTTCGATCCGCATCTGGACCCCTGGGCATTGACCCCAGGGGCTCCGCAATCCTAGATGCGGCCAAATCCGCCATCCGGCGTTACCCATTTTCCATCGCTGCTTTCGTGAAGGAGACAGACACGATGACCACTTGGCCCGTTCACGGCCGCATCAGCGGCCCCATTGTCATGATCGGCTTCGGCTCGATCGGCCAGGGCACCCTGCCGCTCATCGAACGCCACTTCGAGTATGACAAGAGCCGCTTCGTGGTCATCGATCCGCAGGAGAAGCACAAGGAGCTCCTCGACGAGCGCGGCATCCGCTTCATCCAGCAGGCCGTGACCAAGGACAATTACCGCGAGCTGCTCACGCCGCTGCTCACCGCAGGCGGCGGACAGGGCTTCTGCGTCAACCTCTCGGTGGACACGTCCTCAGTCGACATCATGGAGCTGTGCCGTTCCCTCAACTGCTTCTACATCGATACCGTGAACGAGCCCTGGGCCGGTTTCTATTTCGACAAGAGCAAGGGGCCTGAATCGCGCACGAACTTTGCACTCCGCGAAGTGACCATGGAAGCGCGCCGCCGCAATCCGGGCGGCACCACGGCCGTGTCCTGCTGCGGCGCCAATCCGGGCATGGTGTCCTGGTTCGTCAAGCAGGCGCTGGTGAACGTCGCGGGCGATCTTGGGATCACCTATGACGAGCCCAAGAGCCGCGAAGACTGGGCGCGTTTGGCGCAGCAGGTGGGCGTGAAGGGCATCCACATCGCCGAGCGCGACACGCAGCGCGCTAAATCCGAGAAGCCCATGGGCGTCTTCGTGAACACCTGGTCGGTGGACGGCTTCGTGTCGGAGGGCCTGCAGCCGGCCGAACTCGGCTGGGGCACGCACGAACAATGGATGCCGGAGAATGCCGGCACCCTCGGGCCGGACGCGCAGGCGATCTACCTGCTCCAGCCCGGCGCGAACACCCGCGTGCGCACCTGGTGCCCGACGCCCGGCCCGCAATACGGCTTCCTGGTCACGCATAACGAGTCGATCTCGATTTCGGACCATTACACCGTGCGCGAGAACGGCCAGGCCGTGTACCGTCCGACCTGCCACTACGCCTATCATCCCTGCAACGAGGCTGTGCTCTCGCTGCACGAGATGTTCGGCAGCGCCGGCAAGTTCCAGGAGGAGCAGCACATCCTCGACGAGAACGAAATCGTGGACGGCGTCGACGAGCTCGGCGTGCTGCTCTACGGCCATGGCAAGAACGCCTATTGGTACGGCTCGCAGCTTTCCATCGAGGAAACCCGTCGCGTCGCGCCCTACCAGAACGCCACCGGCCTCCAGGTGACGTCGGCCGTGCTCGCCGGCATGGTTTGGGCGCTGGAGAACCCGAATGCCGGCATCGTCGAGGCCGACGAGATGGATTTCCGCCGCTGTCTCGAGGTTCAGCTGCCCTATCTCGGCCCCGTCAACGGCTATTATACGGACTGGACCCCGCTCACCGACCGCCCCGGCTTCTTCCCGGAGGACATCGATTCGTCCGATCCGTGGCAGTTCCGGAACGTTCTGGTGCGGTAGAACCCTTCATTGTCATCCCGGCGGTCGCAAAGCGGCCGGGAAGGGGATCCATAACCCGTGCAACCTGGGTCGTGGATTCCCTTCCCCTCCGCTGCGCTCCGGCCGGGAATGACACCGAGGATCGAGAATGCCCCATTTCGATGAATTCTACGCCAACAAGCTCCGGGGTGGCCTCAGTGTCACCGATGCCGAGAGCGTGCTCGATTTGCGCGGAGCCTCGCGGGAGAAGGCGGCTGCCTCGATCCAGGACATGCTGGAGCGCAGCCGCTTCGCTCAGGCCAAGGCGGTTGCCATTCGCCTCGATCCACCCCCGGAGGGTGGGGGCGAGACCCTGTTCCAGCCCGTCGGCAAGGCGCTGCTCGAGGCCAAGAAACGCGGCTGGATCGACCGGCTGCAGACCCTGCCGGCGCAGGACGGCTTAGGCTTCTATGTGGTTCTGTCCGGAAAGCCGGAGCGGGACAGCTAACACCCTGATCAAACACCAAACCTCATCCTGAGGAGCAGCGCAGCTGCGTCTCGAAGGAGGATCCAGTGCTCTCTGGAACCTCCCTCGAGACGGTCACTGACGTAACCTCCTCAGGATGAGGTTGGGAGATACTGTTAATGGGTTTAGCTCAGGCTTTTGCGGTTTGGCGACGGCGCCGGAAAAGGCTGCGCAGGAAGCCCGAGAGCAGAATCAGTCCGCCCCAGACCGCAATGAAGCCGGCGGCAGCGGAAAGGAGGCCTTCCTCCGTGACCGGCAGGGCCGGTTCGAAGTCGCGGGAGACGGCTTCCATGATGTCCGTGTCGCCGTCGCGGACCATCAGGGCGACGCGGGAAAAGGAGCCAGCCTCCAGCATCGCCGTGCGATGGAATTCAAGGCGGCCCAGGCGCTCCACATTGGCCTGCATGGCCGCGCCCTGGCGGCTGACGAAATCGTCTGAGTTGGAGCGCAGGCGTGCGATGGCGCTTTCCCGCGTCTCGCCGCTCGCTTGCGCATCCCTGTCGAAGCGGGTGATCACTTGCCGCAACTCGTCGATCGCGCCGCCGAGACGCTGACGGTATTGCTGGGCGAATTCCGGCCCCTGCGAGGCGGTGACGCCCCCGAGCAGGCCCAGCCCGAAAGCGATGATGCGGACGATCCGGGACAAGCTTGGTCTCCTCAGCCCTGAAGAGCGGCGAGGATATCCTGTTCCACGACTTCGTCGAGGGGCTTGGGGACCTTGAGGGCGCGTGTCTTCCGTCCCGGCTCCATCACGAGGATGACAGTCTCGAGGCCGGGGCAGCCAGGGTCGTTGCAGGCGATCTCGTTGACCGCGAAGGCTGTGTCCGGAGCGGGCTGGATGGCCGAGCGGGCAAGCTCCTTCACCCGGTCGACCGCCTGCTTGTCGGGCTTGGGCAGACCGAAGGTCCCTCGCATAAAGCCGCCGAAGAGAGCCATCGGCGACCTCATGTGGGCAGGGTCAGGATGCCGGCCTGCCCATCCTCGCACCCGAAGGCGAGGCGCTTGCCGGCCTTGTCCCAGGCCATGGCCGTGATGCCGCTGCCCTTGACGGCGGGGCGCACGAGAAGCTCGGAGGCGTCGTTGAGGCGGATCAGCAGGATGCAGCCATCCTCGTAGCCCACCGCCAGCACATAGGTGTTTGGGTGGAAGGCCACCCGGCTGACCTTGGCGGGGCGCACGCCGCATTCCCGCGGCGCCTTGCCCATGGGGCCTTCCTTCGACTCGAAGGGCCAGATGATGGCGGCTTCCGCCCCAGATGTGGCAAGCCATTTCCCGTCGCCGGACCAGGAGAAGGAGCGCGTCTTCGACGGATAGCCGCTCATGCGCATGTGCCCCTTGTCGGGGATGAGCCGCCAGCCGTGGAGCGCGTTCTCCTGCATGGAGGTCACCACGAAGCGGGCATCGGGCGACCAGGTGACGTCGAGGTGCGAGCCCTTCCATTCGAGCCCCTCGGGCTTCGCCTCTACGTTGGGAAACCACAGGGTGGCGCCGTTGTAATGCGAGATCGCCAGCCGGTAGCCCTTGGGCGCGAAGGCAAGGCCGCGCGCGCTGGAGGGAACCTCGAGGGTCTTCTCCCGTCCCTTGTCGTCGCGGGCGATGACGCGCTTGCCGGCCGCGTAGGCGAAGGCGCCGCCCGCATTGACGGCAAGCGCATCGATCCAGGCGCCCTTGGACTCTGCCAGGGTCTTTGTGGAGCCGTCAGCCCCCGTGACGGCGACGCGGCCATCGTCGCCGCCGGTGACGAAGCGCTCGCCATCGCAGGCTCCGACCAGAACCCCGGCATCCGGATGCGCCTCGATGCGATGGGTCTCGCCCTCTTTCACCAGCACCACGCCGCCGTCGCCAAGGCCGAGGGCCACTGTGCCCTTCATCCAGCCGATGGCCGTCACATGCGCGCCCGCATTCAAGGGAGCCACGCTTTGCGTCAGGGATGGAGCGGTTCCTGCAGTCATTGAGCAATTCCTTCAGATGGCTGCCCATAGCACAAATCGGCAAAACGGGAGAAAGATCGTCGTGACGCCGGGACCGGCAGGGTGGATGTCCGGAAGAGCTAAGACCTTTGCACCTTAGACCCGGCGGGACGCCGGACCCATGATGCGCGTTCTTGAACCATGAGCGACATTATGCGGATCTTGCCTCTGATCACCCTCACGATCGCGATCACCATGCCTGTGGGCCTTGCCGCCCAGGAGCAGGGCGACGCCAAATCGGCGAGGGAGGTTCTGAAGGCCGCCTGCGAGAGGGACGCCCGCCTGACCTACAGGACCGGCGTCAGGACGCTCCCTGAGGTTCGCGAGCAGATGATGGCCGCCCGCAAAACCTATGTCAGGGACTGCCTGGCGAAGGCAAATGCGGCTGCCAGTTGAGCCGCAAGCCTTCGTCAAACCTTCCCGTTCCTTTCACGCCGCACAGGCGAGGAAGCCTTCGCGGATCGCCTTCTCGTTCAGGTCGCGGCCGATGAACACGACCTTGGAGGTGTGCTTCTCGCCCGGCTTCCATTCGCCCTGCACGTCGCCGTCCAGGATCATGTGGACGCCCTGAAACACGAAGCGCTTCGGCTCGTCGGGGAAAGCGACAATACCCTTGCAGCGCAAGATGTTCGGCCCCTCGACCTGGGTCAGGTTCGAGATCCACGGCATGAATTTTTCCGGATCGACCTCGCCATCGAGATGCACGGCCACGGACTGCATCTCCTCGTCGTGGTGATGGTGATGGCCTTCCTCCAGGAAATCCGGCTCGATCTCGATGATGCGGTCGAGATCGAAGGCCTTGCGGTCGAGCACCTCGGAGATCGGGATGGCGCAGTTCTGCGTCCGGTGGACCTTGGCGTAGGGGTTGATGGCGCGGATGCGGGCCTCGACCTCGGCAAGCTCCTGCTCGGACACGAGGTCGATCTTGTTGAGGATGATCACGTCCGCGAACGCGATCTGGTTCTTGGCCTCGGGAGCGTCCTTCAAGCGATCCGACAGCCACTTGGCATCGGCCACCGTCACCACCGCATCGAGGCGCGCGGCGTCGGACACGTCCTGGTCCATGAAGAAGGTCTGGGCGACGGGCGCCGGATCGGCGAGGCCGGTGGTCTCGACGATGATGGCATCGAACTTGCCCTTGCGCTTCATCAGCCCGTCGAGGATGCGGATCAGGTCGCCGCGCACGGTGCAGCAGATGCACCCGTTGTTCATCTCGAACACTTCCTCGTCGGCCCCGACGACGAGTTCGTTGTCGATGCCGATCTCGCCGAACTCGTTGACGATCACGGCATATTTCTTGCCGTGCTGCTCGGTGAGGATGCGGTTGAGGAGGGTCGTCTTGCCGGCGCCGAGATAGCCTGTGAGGACGGTGACGGGGATCTTGTCGGTCATCGCGTTCATCCGCAACGTTCATCCTCCCCTTGAGGGGGAGGATCGGCCGAACAGGCCGAGGTGGGGTGGGAAACACCAGACTGGATGAGGTTGCGCTGCCACCCCACCCCGGAGCGCTGACGCGCTCCGACCCTCCCCCATGCAAGCCGGGTGTTCCCGGTTTGCACAGATAACCGGATCTTGGGAATACCCAAAATCCGTGGGAGGGTAGTCTTCAGCTCGACAAAGCCGAGCTGAAGGCCCTTATATTGTGTCTCATCATGTCAATGTAAGTGCCGGCCGGGCCGCTGGGCTCGGACAGGGCGTCGGAATAGACCTGAGATCCGACTTTCGCGCCGGTCTCCTTGGCGATGCGCTCCATGAGGCGGGCATCGGAGACGTTCTCCACGAAGACGGCGACGATCTTCTCGCGCTTGATCTGCTGGATGATCCGGGCCACGTCCTTGGCCGAAGCCTCGGACTCGGTGGAGACGCCCTGGGGCGACACGAAGTCGATGCCGTAGGCAGCCTCGAAGTAGCGGAAGGCGTCATGGGACGTGATGATCCGGCGGCGCTCGGCGGGAATGCGTGCCACCAGGCTCTTCACCTCGGCTTCCAGTTCGTCGAGCTGCTTGAGATAGGCGCTCGCATTGGCCTCGTAGGTGCCCTTGCCCGCCGCATCGGCGGCGATCAGGGCATCGCGGATGTTGGCCACGTAGATCTTGGCATTGCCGATGCTCTGCCAGGCATGCGGATCGGAGCCGCCGTGATCGTGATGATGGCCGTGGCCGCTTTCCTCACTCTTCAGCGGCGTCACACCCTTGGCGGCTTCGACCCTGGCAGCCTTAGTGCCGGAGGATTTGACGAGCCGGTCAATCCAGCCTTCGAATTTCAGGCCATTGGTGAAGACGACCTTCGCTTCCGTCAGGCGGCGTCCGTCTGCCGGTGTCGGCGAATAGACATGCGCATCGCCATTCGGGCCGACAAGCGTCACCAGTTCGATGCGCTCACCGCCGATGTTGCGGATCATGTCGCCGAGGATTGAGAAGGTGGCGACCACCTTCAGCTTCTCGGCTGTCTGAGCGGCTGCGGGAAGCGCGGACGCAGCAAGGGTGAGGCATCCTGCCAGCAGGGAGACGGCAGATCTTCTCGTCAGCATGGGTCGATCCTTTTGAGAGGTCAGGCTTCCAGATGCCGGCCGGGCCAGGCGAGCCATAGGAGGCCGCCCTCGCGGCCGAGCACGAGGGAAACGACGTAAATGGCACCGGCCGAGAGGATGATCGCCGGGCCTGCGGGCAGTTCCGCATGGAAGGAGAGCAGCAGGCCGCTGAACCCTGAGACGATGCCGACCGCGATGGAAACGAGCATCATCATGGTGATGTCGCTGGTCCAGAACCGCGAGGCCGCTGCGGGCAGCATCATCATGCCCACCGCCAGCAGGGTTCCGAGGGCATGGAAGCCGCCGACGAGGTTCATGACGACGAGACCGAGGAAGATCAGGTGCGTCGGCGTGCCAGAGCGGCTCACCGAGCGCAGGAAGATCGGGTCCACGCATTCGAGCACGAGCGGGCGGTAGAGCACCGCCAGCGCCAGCACGGTGGCGGTCGAGATGGAGGCGAGCAGCAGGAGCGTGCTGTCGTCGAGCGCCAGGACCGTGCCGAACAGCACATGCAGCAGGTCCACGTTCGAGCCGCGCAGGGACACGATGGTGACGCCGAGCGCCAGGGACAGGAGATAGAAGGCTGCCAGCGATGCGTCTTCCTTGAGCGCCGTGAAGCGCGAGACGAGGCCCGCCGCAACCGCCACGATCACGCCCGCGAACAAGCCGCCGACCGTCATGGCCGGCAGGGAGAGACCGGCCAGCAGATAGCCCACGGCGGCGCCTGGGAGGATGGCATGGGCCATGGCGTCACCCGTGAGGCTCATGCGCCGCAGCATCAGGAAAACGCCGACCGGGCCACCACCGAGTGCGATGGCGATTACGCCCACGAGAGCACGCTGCATGAATTCGAATTCGGCGAAAGGCGCGTAGAGCAGATCGAGCATGGGAGCGGACGGTCTTAGGCGGCGCTGCGGTGGCACACATCCGCATGGGGATCGTATGCCTCGACCATGCGCCGAGCCTTCAGGAGGTTCTCCGGGCTTAAAACCTCGCCGGTCTCGCCCCAGGCCACCGGCTCGCGGGCGATGAGCAGGGTCTGCGGGAAGGTGCGCCGGACCATGTCGAGATCGTGCAGTACGGCCACGACCGTGCGGGACTCGGCATGCCAGCGGCGGACGAGAGCGAGCAGGTCGGCGGTGGTCTTCGCGTCGATGGCCGTGAAGGGCTCATCCAGCAGGATCACCGGGGCATCCTGGAGCAGGAGGCGGGCGAAGAGCGCCCGCTGCATCTGCCCGCCCGAAAGGGTGGAGATGGGACGGCGCTCGAAGCCGATCAGACCCACGGCCGCCAGCGCCTCTTCGATCCTGGTGCGGTCGCGGCGCACGATGCCGCCGAACAGGCCCGAACGAGACCAAAGGCCCATGGCCACAAGGTCGTAGACCGAGAGCGGGAAAGAGCGGTCGATTTCGGCCGCCTGCGGCAGGTAGGCGATGCCCGAGGCGTGGCCTTTGAGGCGGATATGGCCATCGAGCGGCTTCAGCGTCCCGACGATCCCCTTGAGAAGGGTGGACTTGCCGGCCCCGTTGGGCCCGACCACGGCCATGAGGCTGCCGGCCGGGATCTCCCCGTCGAGGTGATGCACGGCGGGCCTGCGGCCATAACCGAGGGTGACTTCATCGAACCGGATGGCAGTGGATGCTAGAGCCATGCGTTACCCCATCACGCCAAGAACCATCAGCCACAAGCCCGCCAAGACGGCGGCGGTTCCGGCCAGTCGCTGCCCAACCGAAAGGCGCAGGAGCGAGAAGGTCGGGGCGGCGGCGACCGCCCGATGCTCGTGGGCATGCGTGTGGGTGTGATGGTGATGGCCATGCGACATGGACTCCTACATAAACCGATCGCGCGCCGATTTCCAGGGGCGTATAGTATTTTATACGCACATCCCAAGGCTATGGTTTACAAGCCTAATCTCAGAGTTTGGCCAAAAAGTTGTCTCGCCCTCTTTCCCTCTCCCTTGCGGGGAGGGGGCCGCGTAGCGGCCGGGTGGGGGTGGTCAGACCGGGTGAGACCTTTCCGTCATGGCCGGCCTTGTGCCGGCCATCCCGATCCTGTGAGGTTCAGCGTTTCAAGCAACCGGGATCACCGGCACAAGGCCGGTGATGACGTAGTAGAGAAGGCCTCGCCGATATCCATCGAGTGCAGCGTTCCGACTTTGCGGCCCCACGCGGCCGCTAGGCGGCTGCCCCTCCCCGCAAGGGGGGAAGGAAACGCCGGGCATTTTCTGTGCGGGTCGGACGCTCAGAACGCGGGATGGTACTGGTAGAGCCAGGTCTCGCTCAGGACCTCGTTCTCGTTGCGCAGGTAGCAGCGCATCTCCACCGGGTCAGTTCCGGTCACGGTCAGATCGAACTGGGTGCGCCAGTGGCCGGGCACATTGTTGGGCACGGCCTCGGTGAGAATGTTCGAGAACTCGCCCCGGGAGGCGGTGAGCACGGGCCGGGGGATCACCCCGCTCGGCAGCCGGGTCAGGGGCTGGCCAATGAACTCCACCATGAACTTGCGCACGCCCTTCGGCCGGTTGGTGCCGGCCTGCCCGCCATTGCCGAAGCGAGTGGCGATCACCCGGGCGAGCGGCGTCGGATAGGGTTCCTCCGCCGACCAGTGCATGCGGTAGCGCAGCTCGAGCGCCTGACCAGCCCTGACCGGCTCCGCCGGCACCCACATGGCCACGATGTTGTCGTGGATCTCGTCGTCGGTCGGGATCTCCACGAGCTGGATGGAGCCCCGGCCCCAGGTGCCCTGCGGCTCGATCCAGAGGGAGGGGCGCCGGTCGTAATAGACGCCGTCGAGGTAATGGTCGAAGTTCCGGTCGCGCTGGAGCAGGCCGAACCCCTTCGGGTTCTCGTCGGCAAAGGCCGAGGTGATGGTACGCGGCGGGTTGTTGAGCGGACGCCAGATGCGCTCGCCGGCGCCGGTCCACATCGCCAAGCCATCCGAGTCGTGGATCTCCGGGCGCCAGTCGATCGCAGTGGTCTTGGCCTTCTCCGAGTACCAGTACATGGAGGTGAGCGGCGCGAGGCCGAGGCGGCTCACGTCCTGGCGCATGTAGACGGCGCTGTCGATGTCCATGATCACGGCGGAGGCCCGCTGCATCACGAAGCGGTAGGCGCCGGCGACGCTCGGGCCGTCGAGGAGCGCATAGACCGTGACCGTGTTCGAGCCTGCTTGAGGCGTCTCGAAATAGACATGGGTGAAGTCGGGGAACTCCTCGTTCTTGCCGAACACCGCCACGTCGACGGCAAGACCGCGGGCGGAGAGGCCATACTGGTAGAGCTCGCCGATGGCGCGGAAATAGGAGGCGCCGAGGAAGGCGACCCAGTCGTTCTTCCTCCAGTCGAGCTTGCCGGTGCGGGCCTCCTGGAAACGGAAGCCGGCAAAGCCCGAGTTGTCGGGAAGCTTCCGGCCGGGCGAATCCGCCGGCATGTCGAAGTAGTCGCTGTCGTAGACGATCTCGCGGGCCTGTCCCCCCTCGACCACATGCATGCGCACCGGCTTCTGGAAGAAGCGGCCCATGTGGAAGAAGGTGACCGGGAACTCGCTCGGACCGTTGGCCCAGAGCGCCAGATCGGTCTTGAACCGGATCTTGCCGTGGGCATCGTAGTCGATCTGGTAGAGCACCTCCGGGGAGGGGCTCGGCGGCGCCACATAGGGGGAGCGCGCCATGTCCTGCGCCCGCTTCTTCAACTCCTCGAACGAAAAGGGGGCAGGGGCTCCCATCTTCAGGCCCTGCTGCGCCAAGGCCGGGGCGGAAAAGCCCTGGGCGGCCAGGGCTGACGTGGCGGTTGCGGTCTGGAGGAACTGGCGGCGATTGATCATGGATGAGCGCATGGATTTCCGTGAAGGGACGCACCCCTACCGACCAAGGTGGCAGGATTAAGTCCCTCTTAGCCTCTTGAGAATTCTTCGTCAGCGGTCAAAGTAGCCCCACACACAGGCACAGCGATGACTGCGCCGTAAATTAGGGAGTACGCTATGCATCGAACACTCATGCGCCGCCTCATCGGCGCTGCGGCGGCCGTCGCGCTGGCCGGAGCCAGCATCCCGGCCCAGGCCCAGGATTTCATCAACGTCCTGACCGGCGGTACCTCCGGCGTGTATTACCCGCTGGGTGTCGCGCTTTCCAAGGTCTTCACCGATAAGGTGCAAGGCTCCCGTCCGTCGGTCCAGGCCACGAAAGCCTCCGTCGAGAACCTCACCCTGCTGCAGCAGGGCAAGGGCGAGATCGGCTTCACCCTCGGCGACAGCCTCGCCATGGGCTGGGCCGGCGACGAGGAGGCGGGCTTCAAAGCTAAGCAGGACAAGCTGCGCGGCATCACGGCGATCTATCCCAACTACATCCAGATCGTGGCCACGCAGGAATCCGGCATCAAGTCGCTGGCGGACCTGAAGGGCAAGCGCCTCTCCGTCGGCGCGCCGAAATCCGGAACCGAGCTCAACGCCCGGGCGATCCTCCAGGGTGCGGGCCTGTCCTACAAGGATCTCGGCAAGGTCGAGTATCTGCCGTTCGGCGAGTCGGTCGAGCTCATGAAGAACCGCCAGCTCGATGCCACCCTGCAGTCGGCCGGCCTCGGCGTGTCCTCCATTCGTGACCTCGCCACCTCGGTGCCGATCGTCGTGGTGGAAATCCCCGCGGCTGTCGTGGACAAGGTCGGCACGCCCTACATCAAGGCGACGATCCCGGCGAACACCTATGGCGGCCAGACGGCTCCGGTGCAGACGGCTGCGGTGGTGAACTACCTCGTCACGCATTCCGGCGTGAAGGACGAGACCGTCTACCAGATGACAAAGGCGATCTATGACAGCCTGCCGGACCTCGCCGCAGCACATGCTGCGGCCAAGGACATCAAGCTGGAAAGCGCACTCTCCGGCATGCCTATCCCTATGCATCCGGGCGCGCAGCGCTACTTCGACGAGAAGGGCGTGAAGAAGCAGGGCTCGTAACCTGCGCCTTCATTGACAATCAAGCCGGGGCAGGTGAACTGCTCCGGCTTTTTCGTGACAAGAAGAACGACCCGTGAGGAGCCGCAGATGAGCCAGGGCGTCAACACCTCCGAACTCGCCCAGATGGAAGCGCCGTCCGAGGCCGTGAATCCGGAACACGGGTTGCCTGAGAGCTTCGGGGAGGGTTTCCTCGGCCGCCTCCTGTTCTGGATCGCCGTCGGTTTCTCCACGTTTCAGATCATCACTTCCTTCGGCATTCCCCTCGATCAGCCCTTCATTGCAGGCTTGAGCCTCACGCATCTTTTCGCCGTCACGATGGCGGCCTGGGCGGCATGGCTGATCGGGCTCGCGGTTCGCCGGCGCAGCATCGTCGATGGCATCATGGCCTGGATTGCCGTTGCCGTCGCGTTCGGGCTGGTGCTCTGGTTCGGAGGCAGCATGCCGAGCCAGGTGGTGCGCACCGTCCATGTGGGCTTCCTGTGCCTCGTGGCCGGCGCGATGATCGCCAATCACCGGTCCGGCTCATCGTCTCTGCGTGCTGTGGGCTGGATCGTCGGCATCGTCAGCTTTCTGGTGGGACTCTACCATTGGGCGAATTACGAGGAGCTGGTGGTTCGCGCCGGCGATCTCACCACGCTCGACCTCGTCGTCGGCATCGCGGCGCTTGCCATCCTCATCTATCTCGTCTGGCGCGTGATGGGCCCGGCCCTTCCGATCGTCGCGGGCCTGTTCCTGTCCTATTGCCTGTTCGGCAATTACCTGCCCGCCCCCCTCGATCATCGCGGCTATTCGCTCGAGCAGGTCATCGAGCACATGTCGTTCGGAACGGAAGGCATTTACGGCACGCCGACGCTGGTGTCTGCCACCTACATCTTCCTGTTCATCCTGTTCGGCGCCTTCATGGAGAAGGCCGGCGTCATCGATTTCTTCAACGACATCTCGATGGCGGTGTTCGGCGACAAGCAGGGCGGCCCCGGCAAGGTCTGCGTGGCGTCGTCCGCGCTCATGGGCACCGTCTCGGGCTCCGGTGTCGCCAACGTGGTGGCCTCGGGCCAGTTCACGATCCCGCTCATGAAGCGCTTCGGCTTCCGGTCCGCTTTCGCCGGCGGCGTCGAGGCGACCTCGTCCATGGGCGGCCAGATCATGCCGCCGGTCATGGGTGCCGTGGCCTTCATCATGGCCGAGACCATCGACGTGCCGTACGCGAAGATCGTCGAGGCGGCGATCATTCCGGCCATCCTCTATTTCGCGGCCTGCTACCTCGCGGTGCATCTGGAGGCCGGCAAAAGCCATCTGAGGGGGCTGCCGAAATCCGAGCTGCCGAACGCCTGGACCGAGATGAAGAAGAAGTGGTTCCTTCTCGCTCCGCTCGGCGTGCTCGTCTACCTGCTCTTTGCCGGATACACGCCGCTCTTCGCCGGCGCGGTGGGCCTGTCGCTCACGGTGGCGCTGATCCTCGGCACCGCCATCGCGGCGGGCTTCGGCACGCCCGCGTTGCGCATCGTATTCTGGATCGGGCTGGCGCTGGTGGCTGCCTATTCGCTCGCCTCGACCGTAACCCTCGTCGTGCTGGTTGTTGCGGCGCTCTCGCTTTGGAACGCATTCACAGGCCGCGGGCGCACGACCTTGCAGGCCTGCATCGACGCCATGGCGGACGGCGCGCGCCAAGCTCTGCCCGTAGGCCTCGCCTGTGCTGTGGTGGGCATCGTGATCGGCACCATGACGCTCACGGGCTTGGGCACCATCGTGGGCACTTGGATGATCTCCATCGGCAAGGAGAACATCTTCGCGGCCCTCGTCCTCACCATGATCTTCAGCCTGATCCTCGGCATGGGCATCCCGACGATCCCGAACTACATCATCACCTCGTCGTTGGCGGCTCCCATCCTGCTGCAGCTCGATGTGCCGCTCATCGTCTCGCACATGTTCGTGTTCTACTTCGGCATCATGGCGGACCTGACGCCGCCGGTGGCACTGGCTGCTTTCGCGGCAGCCCCCATGGCGAAGGAATCCGGCCTCAAGATCGGCATCCAGGCGGTGAAGATCGCGTTGCCGGGCTTCGTCATTCCCTACATGGCCGTCTATGACCCCACCCTGATGCTGCAGCCGGTGCCGGGCCTAGAGGGAGCGGGCTACTGGCTTGCGGTGGTCTACATCGTGGTGAAGGCCTCGCTCGCCATGGTGCTCTGGGGCGTGGCCTCCGTCGGCTATTTCCTCAAGCCGTTGTCATGGTGGGAGCGGATCTGGGCAGCGGTTGCGGCAGGCTTCCTCGTGGCGGCGATCCCGCTCACGGATGAGATCGGCTTCGTGCTCTCCGCCCTGTTCGTCGGCTTCCACATCTGGCAGTCGCGCCGGGTCGCCACCCCTGCCGTCGGTTGATGATCTGCCTCCTGGCAGGATCTACAATCGCGCCCCTCATGGCGAGCGCGATTACGCTCGCCTGGACCCACTCGGTCGAGAAGATCGTCTGGGAGGAGGATTGGCGCAGCGCCCCGGCAGGCTTGGAGCTCGTCGAGGCGCGGGTGCGCGGCTCCGGGGCCGGGATGGAGCCGCCGCCGGAGGCCAAACTCCTCTACGGTGTCTGGTCATGGAAGCCGGACCTGCCGCTTCAGGCGCAGGTTGTGATGCGGCGCTCAGGCGCGACGGCGGACTGGCGGATCTGCATTGCGGGTCAATGCCGACCGATGGAGGCCTATGTGCCGGCGGGAGCCGACCCGATTGTCATGAAGGCGTGCGAGGGCATTCGACAGCCCTGACAAACACCGCCCTCATCCTGAGGAGCAGCCGTAAGGCTGCGTCTCGAAGGAGGATCTAGTGCTCTCTGGAACCTCCTTCGAGACGGTCGCTTCGCGACCTCCTCAGGATGAGGCTCTTGAGATGATTTCGCCGAATATTGATTAAGCCCGCCCGGTCAGGGGCTCGACCGCCACGCAGCGGCGCCAGAGGTTCACGAGGACATAGAGGGCAAACAGGCTGAAGAGAGCCATCAGCGCATAACCTACGTAGTCGCCGAGCTCGAACAGGCCCGCGATGGCCCAGCCGGCGGCGATCGCGACGCCGAAAACTTCCGCACCCACCAGGATCATGATGCTCATGATGGTGATCACATTGCGCCAGTTGGTGCTTTTCGCCTGAGCCACTGTTGCCTCACTCCATTTCCTGCCGATGGGACTACCCTAAACGCCCCCTCCGGTGCAAGCTTTGCCCGAATCTCATTCTGTCGCGCCCCACATTCAAGAGCCCATGCCCGAGACACCCGTCTTCTCGACAGCCGCCGTGGCGGCTCCCCACACTCTTGCTGCCGAGACTGGCCAGACCATCCTGGCTGCGGGCGGCAACGCGATTGAGGCCATGGTGGCCATGGCGGCGACCGCCGCGGTCGTCTATCCGCACATGAACGGCATCGGCGGGGATGGGTTCTGGCTCGTGCGCGAGCCGAAGGGGCGCATCCACGCCCTCGACGCCTCCGGGCCAGCGGGCTCGCTTGCCACCATCAGGCGCTACCGGGAGAAGGGTTATGACGCCATTCCGACCCGCGGTCCTGATGCTGCGCTCACGGTGGCTGGGGCGGTGAGCGGTTGGGGGCTGGCGCTTGAACTGTCACGAGCCCTTGGCGGGCAGCTCCCCCTCGATCTGCTGCTCGGGGATGCCATCCGCTTTGCCCGCGACGGCTATCCGGTCTCCCGCTCCGAGGAACGGTTCGTGACCGGCGAGGAAGCCGCCCTCCATGAGGTGCCCGGTTTCGCCGAGGCCTTCCTGGTCGAAGGCAGGAGAGCCCCGGAGGGCACGCAGAGGCGGATGCCGCGCCTCGCCGACACCCTGGAGCAGCTCGCCCATGCGGGCCTTGCCGATTTCTACCGGGGCGATGTGGGGCGGGAGATCGCCCTCGACCTGGAGCGGATCGGCAGCCCCATCATCCGCAAGGATCTGGAGGCCTATCGTGCCCGTGTCGTGGAGCCTCTGTCCGTCCGGCTGAAGAATTCCACGATCTACAACCTGCCGCCGCCGAGCCAGGGGCTGGCCACCCTGCTGATCCTCGGCATGGTCGAGCGCCTCAAGGGGCTCCGGGCTGAGACGCCGGAGTATCATCACGCGCTCATCGAGGCCGCAAAGCGGGCCCTTGCCATCCGCGACCGGGTGGTGGCGGATCCGCGGAACCTCGCCGACGACCCGGCTTCCTTCCTGACGTCCCAGGCGCTGGAAAGGGAGGCTGTCCTCATCGACATGAAGCGGGCTGCCTCCTTTCCCCTGCTGCGTCCCATCGACGGGGACACGATCTGGATGGGGGTCATCGACCGCGACGGGCTCGCCGTGTCGTACATCCAGTCCGTGTTCTGGGCCTATGGCTCCGGCTGTATGCTTCCGGCGACGGGGGTGCTCTGGCACAATCGCGGCACGGCCTTTTCGCTCGACCCGGCCAGCCGCAACCGGCTGGAGCCCGGCCACCGGCCGCTCCATTCCCTCAATCCGGCCATGGCGGTGTTCGACGATGGACGCGTGCTGTCCTTCGGGGCGATGGGCGGCGAAACCCAACCGCAGTTCCTCAGCCAGATCTTTTCGCGCTACGCAGAGGCCGGCATGGGGCTGGCGGATGCGGTGGAAGCGCCCCGCTGGCTGCTCGATGCGAAGCCCCGCGAGCGCGAGGCCGTGCTGAAGGTCGAGAGCCATTTCGACCCCGGCCTGATCCGCGGCCTCTCACGGCTCGGCCATAGGATCGAGGAGATGGACGAGGCTTATTCCGGACGCTTCGGCCATGCGGGCATGCTGGTGAAGCACCCGCGCAACGGGCGGGTCGAGGCGGTGCATGATCCGCGTTCCGACGGCGGGTCGCTGGGGCTCTAAAGCATCGGACCCAAAAGTGGACTTGCACTTTTGGGATAAAATCCGATGCTCTAGCCAGTCGCCCATAGGCCGTAGAGGAGGCTGAGGCCCAGCACCAGCACGAAGGCGGCGGCGAGCAGCTCCAGTCCGGCGATGGCGATGGCGCCCGATGCGCCGCGGCCGCCGGCGAGTCTCAACGCCATGGCCTTGAAGAAGACCGCGAGCGCCGCGATGGCGCTGGTGGTGAGCGCCGTGCCGAGCGCCATCGCAAAGGTCGCGGCGATGCCGGCCGCGAACAGGCCCTGCGAGAGGGCGAAGACCAGGACGATGAGGGCGCCCGCGCAGGGGCGGATGCCGGCGGCAATCGCCACGCCCGCCATATCGCGCCAGCGCGTCAGGCGGCTGAGCTCTTCGGGCGGCGGCAGGTGGACGTGGTCGCAGGTCTCCTGGACGGAGGCAAAAGGGTTGCGGGCGAGCGCCAGGACGCCCAGAACCTTGCCGGCCTTGCGCCAGGTGATGACCGCGCCGAGCAGGGCCACGGCGATGAAGCTCGCCAACTCCACGTTCAGGGCAAGTTTGTTCATGGTGGATGCGGTGGCGCGCAGAACGAGGCTCACGAGCGACACGATGCTGATGGCGACCAGCGCCTGCACGAGGGCTGCCGCCAGGCTCAACAGGAAGCCTTTGCGGAGCGCCTTCTCGTCGGCCACCAGATAGGCCGAGATCACGCCTTTGCCATGTCCCGGACCGGCGGCGTGGAAGATGCCGTAGGCGAAGCCGACGAGCAGAAGAGGGAAGAAGGCCGAGCCGTTCTCCTTCAGCTCCCGCACGCTGGCTCTCAAACTCCCATAGAAGTCGGATTGAACCCACAGGATCCAGGCGCCGATGCTGCCGGAGGGCGTCGCTTCCCGCAGGCCCATGCCGAACGGATTGCGCGGTGGGGGCTTGCCGACAGGCCCGAGCCAGAGGCCGATCAGACCCATCACGGCGGCTACGACGGCAATAGCCATGAGCATGATGCCGATCCGCCGCCACAGCAGCACCCGACCGGCGCCAGGAAGGGCAGGGGCATCGGCGGTCAGGGACATGCGATGATGGCCCTGTTGGAATATTCGATGCCGATATCCTGCGGCTGGATGGCGCCTTCGTCCTGCAGGATCTGCTGCATGGTGGCGTCCAGCGGCTTGGCCTTGGCGATGCTGGTCACGCAGCCCTGGGGCGCGTTGGCGAGCGAGATGGCCGCCTGGCCCTCCGTCAGGCTGAAATAGACGAAGAAGGTCGGGTCCTCGATCTCGATGGACACGGCGCCCGAGGGCGCCACCGGCGCCTTCAGGGGCAGGAGGAAAGACATGGACACTTGCGTCTTTTCCATGCTCATCCTGGCCTCCCGCGGCGGATCGAAGGTCTGGGGTTTGCCCCGCGCTTTGAGCACCGTGAAATAGTCGAACTCGTTGAGGGAGGCGGCGTTCTCGTCGGCGAGTTCCTGCAACTCCTCCGGCGTCAGCTTGCCGTCATCGTTCTTGTCCAGACCCTGCGTGACATAGGCTGTGTAGGCCTCATCAAACGTCCAGTGGTGGCGAACGCCCGTCACCCGCCCGTCGGAGGCGAAGACAACCTCCGCCTTGGCGGTGACCCACACATGCGGATGCGCCAGGGCCGGCGCGGACAGGCCCAAACACAGGGCCGTCAGGGCGGATTTCAGACCGAAATGGCGTGTCATGTGGTGACCCTGGAACAGCGACGCTCCCGGCGAAGGCCGGTCACGAAAGGCGATATGAGCGTTGTATAGTTAACAGAGGCGAAACAAAGGCGTGACCCATGGAGCTTGATTGACGGGCTCCGGCATTTATGTCAGCATTACTGACATATTCCACACAATGAGACCGGATCACCGGCAGCGGGGCCAAGCCCCAGGAGGAAAACGGATCATGGCCGAAGGTTCTGGCGCGCTTCGTCAGGTAACGCTCGACGACAAGTACGATCTTTCCAAGGACCACGTCTTCATTACCGGAACGCAGGCCGTCATCCGCATGCTGCTCATGCAGCGCGAGCGCGACCGGCTGGCGGGCCTCAATACGGCCGGTCTCGTGTCCGGCTACCGCGGCTCCCCTATTGGCAGCCTCGACCAGAACCTGTGGCGGGCCCGGAAGTGGCTGGATCAGTCCAACATCGTCTTCCAGCCTGGCCTTAACGAGGAACTCGCCGCCACGGCCATCTGGGGCGCGCAGCAGGCCGAGGTTCGCGGCGAAGGCAAGTACGATGGCGTGTTCGGCCTCTGGTACGGCAAGGGGCCGGGCGTCGACCGCTCCGGCGACGTGTTCCGCCATGCCAACATGGCCGGCTCCTCGAAGCACGGCGGTGTGCTGGCGCTGATGGGCGACGACCACACGGCTGAATCCTCCACCGTCGCGCACCAATCCGAGTTCCATTTCGTCGACGTGATGATTCCGATCCTGAACCCGGCAGGCGTTCAGGAGATCCTCGATTACGGCCTCTACGGCTATGCCATGAGCCGCTTCTGCGGCACCTGGGTGGCCTTCAAATGCGTGAAGGACAACATCGAATCGACCTCGTCCGTCGATGCGTCGCTCGACCGTGTGAAGATCATCATTCCTGACGACTTCACCATGCCTCCGGGCGGCCTCAACATCCGCGGCCGCGACGGCGTGCTCGACCAGGAGGCGCGGCTCCAGGACTTCAAGCGCGACGCCATGCTGGCCTTCGTGCGTGCCAACAACCTCAACCGCATCGTTCTCTCCGGCGGGCGCAACCCGAAGATCGGCATCATCACCGTCGGCAAGTCCTATCTCGACGTGCGGCAGGCTCTCGACGAGCTCGGACTCGACGAGGTGAAGGCCAACGACATGGGGCTTCGCCTCTACAAGGTGGCCTGCCCCTGGCCGCTCTCTCAAGCCGAGCTGGTGGATTTCGCCCGTGGGCTCGACAAGGTCATCGTAGTCGAGGAGAAGCGCTCCCTCATCGAGGTGCAGCTGCGCGAGGAGCTCTACGGCACCGCCAACCAGCCGGTCTGCATCGGCAAGAAGGACGAGGAGGGCCGCTGGCTTTTCCCGGTGAAGGGCGCGCTCGATCCCAACGACATCGCCATCGCCATCGGCGAGCGCCTGCTCGCCTACCACAACAACGATGACCTGCGCGGCCGCGTGGCGCGGCTTCGCCATGCGCAGGAGGTGCTCGTCGCCACCAGCGACGTGGCAACCCGCACGCCGCATTTCTGCGCCGGCTGCCCGCATAACTCGTCCACGAAGGTGCCCGAGGGCATGCGCGCTTATGCAGGCATCGGCTGCCATTACATGGTGCAGTGGATGGACCGCTCCACGGAAGGGTTCACCCAAATGGGCGGCGAGGGCGCGAACTGGATCGGCGAGTCGCCGTTCTCCAAGCGCGGCCATGTATTCCAGAACCTGGGCGACGGCACCTACAACCATTCGGGCGTGCTGGCCCTGCGCTGGTCGATCCACACCAAGACCAACGTCACGTACAAAATCCTCTTCAACGACGCGGTCGCCATGACCGGCGGGCAGAAGCATGAGGGCGGGCTTACCGTCGACATGATCGCCCGCCAGGTGCGCGAGGAAGGCGTCGAGCGCATCGCCCTCGTCACCGACGAGCCGCATAAATACCCGAAGGAGATCCGCTGGCCGGCCGGCATGACGATCCATCACCGCAGCGAGTTGGAAGCCGTGCAGCGCCAGCTCGCGGAAGTGCCCGGCGTGTCGGTGATGATCTACGACCAGACCTGCGCCTCGGAGAAGCGCCGCCGCCGCAAGCGCGGTGAGTTTCCGGATCCGGACAAGCGCGTCATCATCAACGATCTCGTCTGCGAGGCCTGCGGCGACTGCTCGGTGCAGTCCAACTGCGTGGCCGTGCAGCCGGTCGAGACCGAGTTTGGGCGCAAGCGGCAGATCGACCAGTCGAACTGCAACAAGGATTTCTCCTGCGTCAACGGCTTCTGCCCGTCCTTCGTGACGGTGCACGGGGCCAAGGTGAGGAAGGCCGTGCCGGAGACGGTGTCGACAGAGGGCATGACCTTCAAGCCGCTGCCTGATCCTGTGATCCCCGCCATCGACCGCACCTTCAACGTCATTGTGACGGGCGTGGGCGGCACGGGCGTCGTCACCATCGGGGCGATCCTCGGCATGGCGGCGCATCTCGAGGGCAAGGGCCTCGGCATGATCGACATGGCCGGCCTCGCCCAGAAGGGCGGGGCGGTCTACAGCCATGTGCGGCTCGCCAACAACCAGGACGACATCCACGCCATCCGCGTGAGCGCGGAATCCGCGCATCTCGTGCTCGGCTGCGATCTCGTGGTGACCGGCACCAAGAAGGTGCTGGCGGCCGTGAAGGAGGGGCAGACCGCGCTCGTGGTGAACACCGCCGAGGTGATGCCCGGCGAGTTCACCCGCAACGCCGATTTCTCCCTGCCGACGGAGCGCCTGAAGCGCGCCATCAGGTCGGCGGCAGGCCAGGAGGGCGTGTCCTTCGTCGACGCAACGGCCATTGCCACCGCGCTGCTCGGCAATGCGATCGCGGCCAACATGTTCATGCTGGGCTATGCTTACCAGACCGGCCGCGTTCCGCTGTCAGGCGCTGCCATCGAGAAAGCCATCGAGCTCAACGGCGAAGCGGTGAAGATGAATCTGGCCGCCTTCACCTGGGGCCGCCGCGCGGCCGCCGAGCCGGAGCTCATCGCATCCGTGATCGGCGAGCTGAAGGCGCCGACGGAATCACGCAAGCTGTCCGAGACCCTCGACGAGGTGATCGAGCGGCGCGTCGCCTTCCTGTCCGGTTACCAGAGCAAGCGTTATGCGCGGAGATACAGCACCCTGGTCGAGCGCGTGCGCGCCGCCGAGGACAAGGCGGTGCCTGGCTCGACGGCGCTCACCGAAGCGGTGGCGCGCTCGCTGTTCAAGCTCATGGCCTACAAGGACGAATACGAGGTGGCGCGCCTCTACACGAATGGTCATTTCGAGAAGCAGGTCGCGTCTGCCTTCGAGGGCGAGAACCTGCGTTACGAGTTCCACATGGCACCGCCCATTCTCGCTAAGAAGGACCCTGTTACCGGTCTTCCACGCAAGATGAGCTTCGGGCCCTGGATGCTCAAGGCCATGGGCGTTCTGGCGAAGTTCAAGGCACTGCGCGGCACGCCGCTCGACGTGTTCGGCTACACCCACGAGCGCCGCATTGAGCGACATCTCATCCGCGAGTTCGAGGGACTGGTCGAGGAGATCGTGGCGAAGCTCAATGCGGGCAACCATGCCACGGCCATCGGGCTCGCCAGCATCCCGCAGAAGATCCGCGGCTTCGGCCATATCAAGGAGCGGAACCTGAAAGCCGCCAAGGCGGAGGAAGCCGATCTCTTGGCCAAGTTCCGCGCCGATCCGCGGCCGCTGCCGATTGCGGCGGAGTAATTTGGAAGAGCGTCATCCCGGACGGCGCAGCCGATCCGGGATCGCGTTCAGGATCTAGCGCTGGAAACTCAACATTGTCATTCCCGCGAAGGCGGGGATCCATAGCCGCTGACGGCACCAGGATGAAGCACTGTCGTGGTTATGGATCCCGGGCTCCGCTGCGCGGCCCCGGGATGACAGTGCTTTATTCTGAACACGATCCCGGATCTGCGCTGCGCTTCGTCCGGGATGACCGCTTACTTTGCCTGGCTCACGTCAACGAAGCTCTTTGCGACCGTCTGGACGTTCGCCTCGTTGAGACCCGCCACGCACATGCGGCCGGAGCCCACGAGATAGACGCCGTCGCGCTCGCGCATCGTCGTGACCTGCTGCTCGTTCAGCCCCGTGTAGCTGAACATGCCGCGCTGGTTTGTGAGGAAGCCCACATCGATCACGTTCGACAGGGAGCGGATCTCGTCGGCGAGGCGCTTGCGCATGGAATCCATGCGGGTGCGCATGGTTTCGACCTCGCTGGTCCATTCGGCGCGCAGGTCGTCGTTGCCGAGCACCGTTGCGACAAGCAGGCCGGCGGTCATCGGCGGGCTCGAATAGCTGCGGCGCACGGCGAGCTTGAGCTGCCCGAGCACACGCTCGGCCTCGTCACTGTCGCGACACACGACGCTGAGGCCGCCGCAACGCTCGCCATAAAGCGAGAAGTTCTTCGAGAAGGAATTGGCCACGAGACAGCTGGCGCGCTCCGCATAGCGGCGCACGAAGGCGGCATCCTCGTCGAGGCTGGTGCCGAAGCCCTGATAGGCCATGTCGAACACCACGATGTGGCCCTTGGCGACCAGCACGTCGGTGACGGCTGCCTGCTGCCGCTCGTCGAGATCGACGCCGGTGGGGTTGTGGCAGACGGGCTGGATCACCACGATGGAGCCGGCCTCCGCCGCTTCCAGCGCCTTCACCATGCCGTCGAAATCGACCGACCGGTTGGTGCGGTCCCAGTAAGGATAGGTGGTCGTCTTGAAGCCCGCCCGCTGGAACAGGCCGTGATGGTTGTCCCAGGTCGGATCGCTGACGAGAACTGTTCGTCCGGGGCGGTGCTTGGCAAGGAAATCGGCCGCGATGCCCACCGCCCCCGTGCCGCCGATGGTCTGGATCGTCGCGATCCGCTTGTCGGTGAGCGCTGGATGAGCCGCGCCGAAGATCAGCTTCTGCACGCCCTCACGGTAGGCGGCGTGGCCTTCCATCGGCAGGTAGGGACGCTCCGCGAAGCCGTTGCGCTCGTAGGCGGCCCGAACCGAGCCGAGCACCGGAAGGCGGCCATGCTCATCGGTATAGACGCCGATGCTGAGATTCACCTTCTCAGGGCGCGGATCGGTCTTGAAGCTGTCGTTGAGGGAGAGGATCGGGTCGCCCGCAAAGGCTTCGACCTGTCCGAACAGGGATTCCGTCATGCTGATCTCCAAGCCTGTCGCGGCAGCCTGCCTGCGACGCATCGTCGGTGCCGCGAGACCTAGCCCCTGGAAGGGGCTCTCGGCAAGGTGCTTCGCGGGTTCTCAAGCATCCAGCCGCCAATCGATAGGCGCGAGACCCTTCCCGACCAGCCATGCATTGGCACGGCTGAAGGGCTTCGTACCGCGAAAATCATTGAGCTGGTTCAGAGGCGATGGATGACCGGCCTCGATCACGAGATGCTTCGTCCGGTCCACGAGCGCCGCACGCTTGCGGGCGGGGCCGCCCCAGAGCAGGAACACGACAGCGGGCTGCTGCTGCGAGATGGCGCCAATCGCCTGATCGACCAGGACCGACCAGCCGAACTTCATGTGGGCTCCCGATTTCCCGGCCTCGACCGTGAGCGCCGTGTTGATGAGCAGCACGCCCTGCCGGGCCCATTTCGAGAGATCACCCGATGTCGGCATCGGTGTGTCCAGATCTTCCGCCATCTCGCGCAGGATCGTGCGCAGGGAGGGAGGCAGCCGCCGCGAACCGCGATACGAGAAGGCGAGCCCATGGGAGTCGCCCGGCGTGGGATAGGGGTCCTGACCGAGAACGACCACCTTGACCTTTTCCAGGGGTGTCAAGGAAATGCTGGTGAACACGGCCTCCGGCGGGGGCAGCACCTGGGCGCCCGAGGCGATCACCGCATCGACCTTGGCCGCTACGGCCTCGGCGCTCCCATCCTGGAAGAAGGGCAGCCTGAGCCACCCATCGGTTTGAGGTTTGGCGCGGAACTCGGCAAGAGCTTGGCTGATGGGGTCGGTCATGAGACAACCTTTCAGGTGGCGCAATCTAGGTTCTGCGCCGGCTAAAGGACCTGGCGGCAGCCGATGGATAAAGACATCAGGAATGCTGCCGATTGGGGCGGTGAGAATGTCGACAGAATGTTACTAATGTGACACGTTGCCGGTCTAGGTTCTATGACACCAACCCATGGATCCAACCTGCTACGAGGACTTTGCATGATGCTTCAGAGCCGACCCTCCGCCGCCCTGCGCGCCGGCTTTCTTGGACTATCCCTGCTGCTGTCGGGCACGGCCCTGGCGCAGGAGGCCGTGACGATCCGCTTCGTCCACACCAACGACATCGATCGCATGAGCGCCGAGAAGGGCCGCGGCGGCTTCGCCCGCCTGGCGACGGTGGTCAAGGAGGAAAAGGCCAGGGGCAATGCCTTCTTCATCCATGCGGGCGACACGATCTCCCCTTCGCTCCTGTCGGGCTTCGACAAGGGCGCCCACGTGATCGACATCCTGAACCGGATGGGCGTCGACGCCATGGCGCCGGGCAACCATGAATTCGATCTCGGCGACGCGGCCTTCCGGGCCCGCATGGCCGAGGCCAAGTTCGACGTGCTGGCCACCAACATCGTCGACGGCAACGGCCTGCCGGCCAACACCAAGGCCGACAAGATGATCGAGGTGCAGGGCGTGAAGATCGGCCTCTTCGGCCTCACCACCGAGGATACGCCGATCGCGTCGAGCCCTGGCACCATCAAGTTCTCTTCCACCATCGATACCGCCCGCGCGAAGGCCAAGGAGCTGCGCGAGAAGGGGGCCGATCTCGTCGTCGCCATCGCCCATACGCCGCTCGAGGTGGACATGATCATCGCCCGCTCCGCCGGGGTGGACGTGATCATCGGCGGTCATGACGAGCACCTGCTCGCCTTCTACGACGGCAAGGTGGTTCTGTCGGAAGCCGAGTCCCAGGCCAATTTCGTCAATGTCGTCGAGCTTTCGGTCAACAAGGCGACGAAGGACGGCAAGACCACCGTCACCTGGTCGCCGAACTTTCGCATCATCGACACGGTCGGCGTGAAGCCGGATCCCGACATCGAGGCCGTGGTGAAGGGCTACGAGGATAAGCTGTCCAAGGAGCTCGACATCGAGATCGGCACGACGGAGACGGCTCTCGACAGCCGCCGCGCCACCGTGCGCGGAGGCGAGGCCGCCATGGGCAACCTGATCGCCGATGCCATGAAGGCTGCGGTCAGTGCCGACGTGGCGATCACCAATGGCGGCGGCATCCGGGCCGACAAGCAGTACCAGGCCGGTCAGAAGCTGACCCGGCGCGACATCCTGTCCGAAATGCCCTTCGGCAACACCACCGTGCTGCTTGAGGTCACCGGCGCGCAGATCAAGGATGCGCTCGAGAACGGTGTCAGCCAGGTGCGCGAGCTCGGCGGCCGCTTCCCGCAGGTCTCCGGCATCGTGGCCGAGGTCGACGTGAAGGAGCCGGTCGGCAGCCGCGTGAAGTCGGTGAAGATCAACGGCCAGCCGCTCGATCCGGCCAAGACCTACAAGCTCGCCACCAACGATTTCGTAGGCCGCGGCGGTGACGGCTATCGCTCGTTCATCGGCGCCAAGTCGCTCATCGATGCGTCCGCCAGCCAGCTGATGGCCAGCCAGGTAATCGACTATGTGGCGAAGGCCGGCAAGGTGGCGCCGAAGGTTGAAGGCCGCGTCGTTCTGCGCTGATCCAAAAGCACTTTTTCGTCATGGCGCCGGGTCCCTGGAGGGCCCGGCGTTTTTTTTATGGGTCAACGGCAGCAGCGCGACGTCCGGGCGCATCCCGCTCGCGCCTGAGGCAAGGTAGGTCGCACTCCCCTGGTCAACGGGAAGGCGAGACGTAAATTCCCACTCCATCAATGGCATTTGCTGTGCCATCCTGCCCACGCAACGCCGAATCTCAACCATCAAAGCGGCCTTTCCTTGCAGTTTCAAGCGCCCTCAGAATCGGTCAGCCTGTCGCAGAAGCGCCGCCGGCGCTCTCTTGCGCGCGGTCGGCTGACCCTGGTCATGGGACTGTTCGGGGTTGCCTTCATCCTTCTGACCTTCGGCTACATCGCCTGGGAGCAGCGCACCCGCCTCATCCAGCGCAATGAAGACGACCTTCGCAACGCAGCCTTCTTCCTGGCCGATCACACCGCAAGGCTCATGGAGGTCACGGACCTGACCTTGAAGCAGGCCACGGCGCTCCTGCAGGGGCAGAGCTGGGACCAAGTGGAAGCATCGCAGTCACTCTGGCAGCAGATCCGTGCCGTCGATGAAGCTCTGCCTTATATCGACGGTGTCTGGCTCAACGATCCGAGCGGGCGCCTCCGATTGGCATCCGCTCAGTTTCCGACTCCGGAGTCGAACGCTTCCGGACGCGACGCTTTCGCCGCGCAGGTGAACGGAGATCAGGGTCTGTTCGTGGGCGAGCCGATCCTCGGGCGCGTCACGAAGGCTCCGACCTTCATGATCAGCCGCCGCCTGCAAGGCAGCGATGGGGGATTCGGCGGCATTGCGTCCGTGACTGTTACCCTGTCCTATTTCTACGATTATTGGTCCAAGGTGCGGTTGCCCCGTGGCAGCCGCGTCGTGCTCATGCGCGGCTCGGACGCAGAGGTCATCGCCCAATATCCCCCGCCGCCCGACGGGCTGTCCTTTGCCCCCATCGACAAGTCCGCGTTCGATGCGGCTTTGCGCACCACCTCGCAGGCCGGCCTCTATTCCTTCATCAGTATGGGCAGTGAGCGTGTGGGAGCCTATCGCCAGGTCGGCGGGATGCCGCTCTACATCAATGTCAGCATGCCGCAGGATGCCTATTGGACGCCCTGGTTCGTCCAGACGCGGCTCTATGGCGCCTTCGCGCTGGTCGCTCTTCTGGCCCTGTTGGCGCTCACGGCCCTGGCCTCGCAGCAGTTCCACGAGCAGGCGGCGAATGCGGCCCTTCTCGAGAGGCAGGTTGCCTTGCGCACCCATGAGCTAAGGACCGAGACCGCGGCCCTGGAGGTTCTCAACCGGACCGGCAGCGTTCTTGCGGCGGAACTCGACCTGGATCGCATCATTGAAAGCGTCGTCGATGCCGGTGTCGAACTGACCGAAGCGCAGGCAGGAGCGTTCTTCTGCGGGGCCGCTCAGGGCGGGAAGGCACATTACGGCAAGTTTGCCTCCGAGGGTCTCGATGAAGCCTTCGCGGCCCTCGACATCCGGGCCATCTGCGCGCCGGCCTTCACGGAAGGTAGAACGGTCCGCCTCGACAACATCGCTGTCGAGCAAGGCTATGACGGCACCCCGTTCACGGCGGACGCCACACCCGGCCGGCCGGTGATCCGCAGCCTCATGGCGGTTCCGGTCCTGCTGCGCAACGGCGTGACCCATGGCGTTCTCGTCTTCGGCCATGAACGATCGGGGGTCTTCAATGCGCGGTCCGAGCGCCTGCTCGCGGGCCTGACGTCACAGGCTGCCATCGCCCTTGAGAACAGCCGCCTCTACCGCAATGCCCAGAATGAGATCGAAGAGCGCAAGCAGGCTCAGACACAGCAATCCCTGCTGATCCGCGAGCTTCATCACCGGGTGAAGAACACGCTTGCCACCGTCCAGGCCGTGGTGGGCGCCACCGCGCGCTCGGCCCTGAACATCGATGATTTCTATCAGGCCTTCGTCGGACGCATCATCTCGCTGGCCAACACCCACTCCCTGCTCACCGAGGCGGTCTGGCAGACCGCATCCCTGCGCGAGATCCTGGACAAGGAGCTGCGCCCCTACAACGATGTGAAAGGCCAGCGGATCACCCTGAACGGGCCTGCGGTCGAGCTGCCCTCGGATGCCGCCGTGCCGATCGGCATGGCGATCCACGAGCTGACCACCAATGCCGCCAAGTACGGCGCCCTGTCGGCGTCCCGCGGCAAGGTGTCCGTCTCCTGGGAGGCGGAGGCGGCCGAGGAGGGCACAAGGCTCAAGCTGGTCTGGGAGGAAAGCGGAGGCCCCGAGGTCTCCGTTCCGACCAGGCAGGGTTTCGGTTCACGCCTGCTGCACCGGGTGCTGGCAACGCAGCTGAATGCCAAGGTGGACATGGATTTCCGGCCGGAAGGTCTCAAGGTGGCTCTCGACACCGTTCTGAAGCACGAACCCAACAAGGGTCCGGCGCTCTGAGACGCGTTCGTTTCCTGCAAACGCGGCTTGCGGCCGAGCGCGTCAATGTGATGGCGGTTTTGGTTGGCGGATTGGCCTGAAACTCCTATCTAGGCGGCATCAAAGGGCGGAATTCGGGACGAACTCCGCGGCCAAGGGGCTTTTCTTATGAACGAGACCGTCAATCTGAACGATCTGCGCCAGGGCGTCCGCCCGGTAGACCACCCGCCCGTGAGGGCCGGGCGGATCGGCGTGCTTCTGATGAACTTGGGGACCCCCGAGGGCACCAGCTACTGGCCCATGCGCCGCTACCTGAAGGAGTTCCTCTCCGACCGTCGCGTGATCGAGACCCCGCGCCTTCTGTGGTGGCCGATCCTCAACCTGATCATCCTGACCAAGCGCCCCGGCCCCAAGGGCCGCGACTACGCGTCGATCTGGAACAACGACCGCAACGAGGGCCCGCTCAAGACCATCACGCGCAACCAGGCGGAGAAGGTCACGCAGCATCTGAAGAGCATCGCGGGCGACAGGATCACGGTCGATTGGGCTATGCGCTACGGCAAGCCCGAGGTTCGCGAGCGCATCCAGGCGCTGCTCGACCAGGGCTGCGACCGCATCCTCCTCGTGCCGCTTTATCCGCAATATGCCGCCGCCACCTCGGCCACCGCCTGCGATCAGGCGTTCCGGGCCCTGATGGACATGCGCTGGCAGCCCACCGTGCGGGTCTCGCCGCCCTATCACGACGATCCGGTCTATATCGATTCCGTGGTCTCCTCGATGAAGAAGGAGCTGGCGAAGCTCCCCTTCGAGCCCGAGGTGGTCCTCGTCTCCTTCCACGGCGTGCCGAAGGAATACCTGCTGAAAGGCGACCCCTATCACTGCCAATGCGTGAAGACCTGGCGCCTGATGCGCGAGGCCTTCGGCTGGTCCCCGGACAAGTTCCGCATGAGCTTCCAGTCCCGGTTCGGCACGGCGGAATGGCTGCAGCCCTACACCGACAAGACCGTGGAGGCCCTTGCGAAAAGCGGCGTGAAGCGCATGGCCATCGTGGCCCCCGGCTTCTCGGCGGATTGCCTGGAAACCCTGGAGGAGCTCGACGGCGAGAACCGCGAGATCTTCATGCACAATGGCGGCGAGCAATTCGCCTACCTGCCCTGCCTCAACGACAGCGACGACGGCATGCGCGTCATCAACCAGATCGTGGAGCGCGAGCTTCAGGGCTGGCTCTGAACAGCTGAAAAGCACAGATCTCATCCTGAGGAGGTCGCGCAGCGGCATCTCGAAGGAGCTTCCAGCGGGTGCTGGAGGCGCCCTGATCCTTCGAGACGCAGACTGCGTCTGCTCCTCAGAGGCTGGCTCATGAAGGACCGGCAGCCCTGCTCCCGTCATCACCGGTCTTGTGCCGGTGATCTCGATGGCTTGAAGCGCCGCGCTTGTCAGCATCGGGATGGCCGGCACAAGACCGGCCATGACGGAAGCCGAGGCGCACTCCTCTTTATGAGCCAGCCTCTCAGGATGAGGGTTGAGGTTGAATCGACCGGTGCATGAGGCTGCACTCTAGGACTCCAAGCCTGTTTGGGATAGCGTGAGCCCTCTGCAACGACGTTGCCTGGGGGGCTCATGCTGATGGGTGGTTTCGACATCTTCGTCATCGTTCTGGTGCTGGTCGTCATCGTGACCATCGCCATGGGCATCCGGACGGTCCCGCAGGGCTATGCCTATACGGTGGAGCGGTTCGGGCGCTACTCGCGTACGCTCACCCCCGGGCTCGGTCTGATCGTGCCGTATATCGACCAGATCGGCAAAAAGGTGAATGTCATGGAGCAGGTGCTCGACATCCCGAGCCAGGAGGCTTTCACCCGGGACAATGCGGGCGTCACCATCGATGCCGCCGCCTTCTATCAGATCCTCGACCCGGCCCGTGCCTCATACGAAGTCTCGGACATGAACCAGGCCCTGCTGGTTCTGACGATGACCAACATCCGAACCGTCGTCGGCTCCATGGATCTCGACCAGCTCCTATCGCATCGCGACGAGATTAACGAGCGGCTCCTGCGGGTCATGGATGCCGCAGCCTCCCCCTGGGGCGCCAAGGTCACCCGCGTCGAGATCAAGGACATCCTCCCGCCGCAGGACTTGGCCGGCGCCATGGCGCGGCAGATGAAGGCCGAGCGCGAGAAGCGCGCTGCGGTGCTCGAAGCGGAAGGCCTGCGCCAGGCGGAAATCCTGCGCGCCGAGGGTCAGAAGCAGTCGCAGATCCTGGCAGCCGAGGGCCGCAAGGAAGCGGCGTTCCGCGATGCGGAGGCCCGCGAGCGGCAGGCCGAGGCCGAGGCGAAGGCCACCGGCATGGTCAGCGAGGCCATCACCAAAGGCGATCTGGCAGCGGCCAACTTCATCGTGGCGGAGAAATACATCGATGCCATTCGCGCCCTCGCATCGGCCCCCAACCAGAAGGTCGTGATCGTGCCCATCGAGGCGGCAGGTCTCGCCGGAACCCTGGGCGGCATCGCGGAGCTCACCAAGTCGGTGTTCGGTGAGGGAGGAGCGGGCCTCAACAGGCCTGCCCGTACTGTCCCGACAGTTACAGGAGGAGGCGAGCGCTCATGATCCAGGATGCGTTCATCAGCCTCGGAGCCTGGGCCTGGATCATCCTCGGCGTGCTCCTGATCGGTGTCGAGCTGCTGGCGCCGGGAGCGTTCTTCCTCTGGCTCGGACTGGCAGCCATTGCCACGGGATTGATCGATGCGGTGCTGGACCTGTCCTGGCAGGCCTCGGCGCTCCTCTTCGCACTGCTCTGCGTGGCAGCGGTGCTCCTGGGACGGTTTGTTACCCGCTCCAGGGCGCAGCCCGAGCCGCGAGGCGAACTGCTCAATCAGCGCGGCCAATCCCTCGTCGGCCGGGTCTTCACCCTTGAGGCCCCGATCAAGGACGGAGAGGGGCGGATTCGGGTCGATGACAGCTCCTGGCGCGTGACGGGCGCCGATCGCTTCGCCGGCGCCAAGGTGCGCGTAGTGCGGATCGAGGGATCGACCTTGGTTGTTGACGATCCATGACCTGTGCAGGGCAGCGAGGCCGCTCCGCCAACAATGCTGGTATCCAATTGAATAACATAATTTATCCCGGCTGAATAAGAGAAGGCTTTTAGAGAAAGTTTACCACGCCTGCCCTAGCGGAAGATCCGCCTGAATCATTTCGCGCCGCTGGGGCGCGGACCTCCCGCGGTGATGTGGGCAGGCCAACAAGATCACATGCCGTTCCGGAATTTCTCCATTCGCGCCAAGCTCATTGGCGCATTCGCTTTCTTGGTTCTGCTGCTCGCCGGACTTGGTGTTCTGGGGCTGCGCGGGCTTCAGCAGACCAACGCTCAGACGACCGAAATCGCCGACAACTGGCTTCTGGCCGTTCGCGAGATCGGCTCCCTCAACAATGAGGTCACGGGATACCGCACTGCCGTACTGAGACATATTCTGGCGAGCGGCGATGAGGCTGCGGCCATCGAGGCGGAGCTGGCGCAGCGGGCCAAGACGATCATCGACGTAGAGCGAGCCTACGAAAAGACGATCGTCCTGGAGGAAGATAGAACGCAGTTCAATCAGTTCACCAAGCTTTGGGAAACATATCTGAACGAGGCGAAGAGGGTTGTCGCTCTCTCCAGCACGGGCGAGACGACGGCTGCACGCGACTACAACGCCCAAAAGGCGCTCCCGCTCGCCAAGCAGATCGACGGGGTGCTCACAGGACTGGTCAGATGGAACAGCGTCGAGGCCGAGAAGGCGCGCAAGACAGCGTCGCAAGTTTATGGCTCCACCCGGATGCTGACCATTGGCGTGCTCGTCACAGGGGCCGTTCTCGCCATTGCTCTCGCGTTCCTGATCATCCGGTCAATTTCGGGCGGCATCGCCTCAGTGACCCGGCCCATGGGGCTTCTCGCGCAGGGTGACCTGACGGCTCACATTCCCTTCCGGGGCGAGAGGACGGAACTCGGAGCGATTGCCGATGCCGTCCAGGTTTTCAAGGATGCGCTGATCGCCAAGCAGCAGGCGGACGGGGAAGCGGCACTCGAGGCTGATGCCAAGATGCGCCGGGCCCAGAAGCTGGATGAGCTGACCAGGCGTTTCGAGATGAATGTCTCTGCACTCACCCAAGGCTTGTCCAGTGCAGCCACCGAGATGGAAACCACGGCCCAATCGATGACGGCGATCGCCGATCAGACCAATCGGCAGTCGATCAGCGTTGCGTCCGCTGCCCAGCAGACCTCCGCCAACGTGCAGACGGTAGCGGCCGCCACCGAGGAGCTATCGATCTCCATCCGCGAGATCGCAGCCCAGGTCAGTCAATCCTCGCAAATCGCCGAGCGGGCCGTGGAGGGAGCGCGGCGGACCGACGGTACCGTGCAGGCCCTCGCTGCGACCGCCGAGAAGATCGGCAACGTGGTTCAGCTGATCAACACCATTGCCGGACAGACCAATCTCTTGGCCCTGAACGCCACGATCGAGGCGGCGCGCGCCGGCGAGGCTGGCAAGGGCTTCGCGGTCGTGGCCTCCGAGGTGAAGGAGCTGGCCACCCAAACGGCCAAGGCCACGGAGGAGATCTCGAACCAGATCGGTTCCGTGCAGCAGGCGACGCAGCAGACGGTCTCGGCCATTCAGGAGATTGCCCGCACGATTTCCGAGATGTCGCAGATCTCGACCTCCATCGCGGCCGCGATGGAAGAACAGGGAGCCGCCACTGCCGAAATCTCGCGCAACGTTCAGGAGGCCGCCCGCGGCACGGAAGCGGTCACCGGAAGCATTGGTGACGTCCGGGCTGGAGCCGGTGAAACGGGATCGGCGGCGAGCCAGGTATTGGGGGCAGCGCAGGAGCTGGCGCGCCACTCCAGCGACCTCGGCCAGGAGGTGACCGCATTCCTCTCAGGCGTGAAAGCCGCTTGAGGACTAAGGCAGACCTGACAATTCCTTGATCCCGATTGATCTTGAAAAGGCCATCGCGTTTCGCCGCGGTGGCCTTTCTCTTTCGCTAAGCCGCGCCTGCGCGCAGCAGGTCGAGGTAATGCACCAGACCGACGGGCCGGCTGTTCTCGACCACGATCAGGGCGGTGATCCGGGAGGCTTCCTCCATCTCGAGGGCGCTGGCTACGAGGGCGTCGGGCGCGATGGTGCGCGGCGTCTTCGTCATGATGGCCGTCACCGGCAGCGTCGCGAGGTCGGGCCTCAGATTGCGGCGCAGGTCGCCGTCGGTGACGATGCCGGCGAGCGTGCCGTCGCCGTTCACCACGATCACGGCACCGAAACCCTTGCGGCCGATCTCCTCGATGGCCTCGCCCATGCGGGCCTCGACGCCGACAACCGGCAGGCGCTCGTCCTTGTGCATGATCTCGCGCACGAGCTTGAGCCGCGCCCCGAGCTTTCCGCCCGGATGAAAGACCCGGAAGTTGTCGGCCGTGAACCCGCGCCGCTCCAGGAGGGCGACGGCGAGAGCATCGCCCAGCGCCAGCTGGACGGTGGTCGAGGTGGTGGGAGCCAGCCCGTTGGGGCAGGCCTCCTTGGCTTTGGGCAGGGTCAGGCAGATGTCGGCGGCGCGCCCCAGGGTCGATTCCGCATTGGAGGTCATGGCAATCAGGGGCACCCGGAAGCGCCGGGAATAGCCGATGATGTCGGCAAGCTCCGCGGTCTCCCCCGACCAGGACAGGGCGATGATCACGTCGTCGGTCTGGATCATGCCCAGATCGCCGTGGCTCGCCTCCGCCGGGTGGACGTAATGGGCCGGGGTGCCTGTCGACGCGAAGGTGGCGGTCATCTTGCGGCCCACATGGCCGGACTTGCCCATGCCGGTGACGATCACCCGGCCCTTGGCCGCGGCAATGGTCTCGACGGCCGCCGTAAAGGGATGCCCGAGACCGTTGCCGATGGCCTCCATCAGGATCGTCAGGCCATCGCGCTCGGTCTCAAGCGTGCGCAGGGCCGATTGGATGGCCGGATCGGGCGAGTGGGGTACGGGTTTTGCAAGTGCCATGGCCGCCCTTTAGCATAGGCGGGCGGCCATACGGAACCCTTCGGCGGAACCCTGAAGCCGCCTACTTCTGCCGCAGCAGCGCTTCGAGTTCGCGGCGGAACTCCGCCGAGAGCTCCTCGCGCTCCAGTGCATAGGCCACGTTGGCCATGAGGAAGCCGATCTTTGAGCCCGTGTCGTAGGTCTTGCCCTGGTACTTCATGCCGAAGAAGGGCTGTTCTTTCATGAGGCGGATCATGGAATCGGTCAGCTGGATCTCGTTGCCGGCGCCGCGCTCCTGGGTCGAGAGCAGGTTGAAGACCTCGGGCTGCAGGATATAGCGGCCGGAGATGATGTAGTTCGACGGCGCGGTGCCCTTCGGGGGCTTCTCCACCATGCCGGTGATCTCGAAAGTCTGGCCGAATTCCTGGCCCACCGAGACGATGCCGTACTGATGGGTCTGGTCCTCGGGCACTTCTTCCACGGCGATGATATTGCCGCCGTGCTTCTCGTAGGCCGCAATCATCTGCTCCATGGATCCGCGGCTGAGCATGTCGGGCAGGATCACCGCGAAGGGCTCGTCGCCCACCAGCTCGCGGGCGCACCAGACCGCGTGGCCTAGCCCTAAGGGTTCCTGCTGGCGGGTGAAGCTGGTCTGACCGGCCTGGGGCTGGTCCTTGGCCAGGATCTCCAGCTCCTTGGTCTTGCCGCGGCCCTCCAGCGTGCGGTTGAGCTCGTAGGCGATGTCGAAATGATCCTCGATTACAGCCTTGTTGCGGCCGGTGACGAAGATGAAATGCTCGATCCCGGCGGCGCGGGCCTCATCGACCACGTGCTGCACCACGGGACGGTCGACGACGCACAGCATCTCCTTGGGCACGGCCTTGGTGGCGGGCAGAAACCGGGTGCCGAGACCGGCGACGGGCAGGACTGCTTTGCGGATACGCTTCATTGAATGAGCCATGAGTGAGCAGAAAGGTGGAGGGATAATCTAAGACAGGACCCGGAAAAGGAAACCGATAAAGGTCAAGCTTCAGCGACCCATAACGCGGTACATCGCGGCTTGTTTCATCGGCCGCGCATCTTCATTGAAGCTCTGGACCTGAATTGAAGCTGAAGCGTTGTGGTTAAGCTGCCGGGCGGAGCAGTTTTTTCGGAGATGGACATGGCGGTACTGGTAACGGGCGGCGCGGGCTATATCGGCAGCCACATGGTGCTCGAGCTTCTGGATGCGGGCGAGACGGTGGTCGTTCTCGACAACCTGTCGACTGGTTTTCGCTGGGCCGTGCCGCAGGAGGCCACCTTCGTCACCGGCGACGTGAGCGATCAGGCCCTCGTGTCCAGCCTCATCGACGAGCACGGCATCGACAGCATCCTGCATTTCGCCGCCAAGATCGTGGTGCCGGAATCCGTCACCGATCCGCTGGGCTACTACTTCGGCAACACCGTGAAGACCCGGGCGCTGATCGAGACGGCGGTCCAGAAGGGCATCAGGAACTTCGTCTTCTCGTCCACGGCCGCCGTCTACGGCAATGCCGAGGCGCCCCTGCTCACCGAGGACATGCCGCTCGTGCCGATCAACCCTTACGGCCGCAGCAAGCTCATGAGCGAATGGATGCTCCAGGACGCCCACGCGGCCCATGGGCTGCGCTATGCCATCCTGCGCTACTTTAACGTCGCCGGTGCCGATCCTAAAGGGCGCTCCGGCCAGTCGACCCCGCAGGCCACCCATCTCATCAAGGTGGCAGCCCAGGCGGCGCTCGGCCAGCGGCCGCATCTCGATGTGTTCGGCACGGATTACAGCACCCCGGACGGCACCTGCGTGCGCGATTACATCCAAGTGAACGATCTTGCCCGGGCGCATCTCGTGGCCCTCCAGCATCTGCGCGACGGCGGCGAGAGCACCATCATGAATTGCGGCTACGGCCACGGCGCTTCGGTTCTGGAGGTTGTCGACGTGGTCAAGAAGGTGTCGGGAGCGGATTTCGAGGTCCGCCTGAGCCCGCGCCGGCCCGGCGATCCGGCCCAACTGGTGGCCAAGGTTGATCGCATCCGTCAGCTCGGCTGGACGCCGCAGCACGATAATTTGGAGGCCATCGTCGATCAGGCGCTGCGCTGGGAGCAGGCTCTGGCGGGTCGAAAAGCCGCATAGGGACCTATCTATAAGGCTAGCTGTCAACCGGCTGTTAACTCCCGTAGTGTCGCAATGGCAGGACGATCTGTCCTGTTTCCGTGAGCGACCCCTATGCGCCAGCTTCTGGTGCGCCGCCTCTCCGGCGCCCTCCTTCTCGGTCTGAGCTTCACCGCCGGTGTGGTGGTCATGGCATTGCCTGTTCAGGCGCAGGAGGCGTCGCAGGCAGGGTTCCAGCGCTTCGTCCAGGGACTCTGGCCTGAGGCCAAGGCGCGGGGCATTTTCCAGGCCACCTTCAACGAGGCATTCCAGGGTGTCGAGCCGGACGCCAAGATCATCGCGCTCACCAAGAAGCAATCCGAATTCGTTCGCCCGATCTGGGACTACATCAACGGCTCCATCTCGAATGAGCGCCTGAAGCGCGGCCGGGACATGGCCGCCGAGTGGTCGAAGACGCTCGCGGCCGTGGAGAAGACCTACGGCGTGCCGCGCTCCGTGGTGCTCGGCGTCTGGGGCATGGAGACCAATTACGGCAGCTTCACCGGCTCGATCTATGCCATCCGGGCTCTGTCGACCCTGGCCTATACCGGCTATCGCCCCGATTTCTTCCGGGAGGAGTTGCTCACCGCGCTTCAGATCCTCCAGCAGGGTCACGTGGACCGCTCCCGGATGCTGGGCTCATGGGCCGGCGCCATGGGCCAGACCCAGTTCATGCCCTCGAGCTTCATGAAATACGCCGTCGACGGCAACGGGGACGGAATGCGGGACATCTGGTCCTCGGTTCCCGACGCCATGGCGTCCACGGCCAATTACCTGCGCCAGCAGGGCTGGGAGCCGGGTCTTCCCTGGGGCTTCGAGGTCCAACTGCCGAAGGGCTTCGACTTCCGCTATCTGAAGCAGAACTTCGCTCAGTGGCAGACCCTTGGACTACGCCGGATCGACGGAAAGGCCATGCCCCGCGCGGGCGAGGCCACGCTGTTCCTGCCCGGCGGCGCGGGCGGGCCGGCTTTCCTGGTCACCAAGAACTACGACGTGATCAAAACATACAACTCCTCCGATGCCTATGCCATGGGCGTGGCGCATCTCGGCGACCGCCTCATGGGCGGGCAGCCGATCCAGGCCGCCTGGCCCAAGGAGCCCATGCTGGACAAGGATCAGCGCCAGGAATTGCAGGAGCGTCTGGCGCGTCTCGGCTTCTATGAGGGCAACACCGACGGCAAGTTCGGCTCCAAGACCCGGGACGCCGTGCGGAACTTCCAGCTCCGGCGTGGTTTGATCCCGGATGGCTATGCGGATTATGCTGTGCTGCGCGAACTGCGCGCGACCCGCTGACGGAGCTGATCCTGGCATCCGAAGAGGCTGGTCCGGACTAGGATGGAACCGCCTATGAGGATAGTGCCGATCCTTTATCGCATAACCTTGGCTCTGCTCCTGGGCGTGAGCGGGGTTGATGCAGCCCTGGCGCAATCCGGCTACTACCAGCAGCCGGCCTACCGGGATCAGAGGGCCTATCCCCCCGGCTACTACCCCGGAAAGCTCGTGCAGCCGGCGCAGCCACAGCCCCAGCCGCAGCAGGGCTTCAGCTTCAGGCGCTTCTTCGGCGCTCAGGAGCCCTCTCCGCCGGCGCGTGCTCCCGTTTCCAGGCCCCGCAGGTCTGCTCCTCCTCCGGCGGCCGTCGCCAAGCAGGAGAAACCGAAGCTCAATCCAAGCACCCATGTGGTGGTGTTCGGCGACGCTCTGGCGAGCTACGCCCGGCAGGGGCTTGATGCCCATTTCAGCGACGACCAGGACATTGCCGTCGTCTCCAAGGTCAGAAGCGACACGAATCTCGTTCGCACCGACCCGGCCGACTGGCCCAACGTCATCAGGACGACGCTCGACGGCGGGCAGAAAACCTCCATCGCGCTCGTCATGCTGGGCGCGAACGACCGGCAGTCGATCCGGGACGGCGAGAACAGCGTGGAGCCTCTGTCCGACCGCTGGAAGGAGCTCTACCGGCAGCGGATCGATGCGATCACGGGCGTTCTGAAGGAGCGCAAGGTTCCCTTCGTGTGGATCGGCCTGCCGCCCATGAAGAACAGCAAGATTTCGGACGATCTCATGGCCATGAACGAGATCTACAAGGAGAGCGTCCAGCGCAACGGCGGCGTCTATGTGGACATCTGGCCGGGCTTCGTGGACGAAGAGAACCGCTACACCGATATCGGCCCGGACGTGGATGGGGATCCGACCAAGCTCCGGACTAACGAAGGGGTGTTCTTCACCCGAGCCGGTGCCCGCAAGGTGGCCTTCTTCGCCGATACGGAAATCAAGCGGGTTCTCGGCCTTGGCGGTACGGCCACGGCGGCCGTGCTCGATCCCGCACAGGCCACGCCTGCCGATGGATCGGCCGCTCCCACCATCGAAGCGGCACTGCCGCCTCCGCCGGATGCCGCCGCTCCGGCTGCCCTGCCGCAGAAGCCGCTGGTCGGGCCGGTTCTGCCGCTCACCCGCCAGGACGTTGCGCCAGGAGGCACCCTCGTGTCGGCGCCGCCGAAGCTGACCGGAGACCAGGCCTATTCCGTTCAACGTGCCATGCGGGCCGGGATTGCTCCCAACTCACGCCCCGGCCGGGCGGATGATTTCCGCTGGCCCAATCCGTAGGTTGAGCACCAAAGCTAAGGCGAAGTGTCTGGCTTTTTCCCCTCCCCCTTGCAGGGAGGGATTAAGAGTGGGTTGTAAGCACCGAACTTGACCAGCGTGGCGCGGGTTCAACTCTCCCTGAGGGAGAGGTCGGACCAGAGGTCCGGGTGAGGGGTTACAGCCCCACCCTGATGCCACTCTCCCCCTCACCCTCGCTGCGCTCGACCTCTCCCCACCGGGGAGAGGTGATCCAACGCCATACGTGGATGGGCTCTCGCTCACACCCCACCTCCAACTCCTCACAAGGGGGAGGAGGGGGGCCTGTGCGCTTTGCCTCTCGCCTCAGCCTTACACCGGCAGCGTGCTGGAGCCCATCAGGAAGGTGTCGATGGACCGGGCGGCCTGACGGCCCTCACGGATCGCCCACACCACCAGCGACTGGCCGCGCCGCATGTCGCCTGCCACGAAGACCTTATCGTTCGAGGTCCTGTAGCTCCGGTCGTCGGCAACCACGTTGCCGCGGCGGTCCATGTCAACGCCCGACTGGTCAAGCAGACCTTCCTTCACCGAGCCGGCAAAGCCGATGGCGATGAACACGAGGTCGGCCTTGAGGATGAACTCGCTGCCGGGAATGGGCTGGCGCTTCTCGTCAACGCGGGCGCATTGCACGCCAGAGACGCGGCCCTTCTTGCCGACGACGCCGAGTGTTGCCGCCTGGAACTCGCGCTCCGCGCCTTCGGCTTGGGATGAGGAGGTGCGCATCTTCGTCGGCCAATAGGGCCACACCGTCAGCTTGTCCTCCCGCTCCGGCGGCTTCGGGCGGATGTCGAGCTGGGTTACGGAGAGGGCGCCCTGGCGGAACGCGGTGCCGACGCAGTCGGATGCCGTGTCGCCGCCGCCGATCACCACCACATGCTTGCCGCCTGCAAGGATCGGCTCCTCGGTGACCTCCTCATGGCCCACGCGCTGGTTGGCCTGGGTGAGGTAAGGCATGGCGTAGTACACACCGGCGAGATCCTGGCCCGGCAGGTTCGGGTTGCGCGGATCCTCGGCGCCGCCGGCGAAGAGCACCGCGTCGAACTCGTTGTGGAGCGAGGCGAAGCTGCGGTCGACGCCGATATTGACGCCGCAATGGAAGATCACGCCTTCCGCTTCCATCTGCTTCACGCGCCGGTCGATATGGTACTTCTCCATTTTGAAGTCGGGGATGCCGTAGCGCAGCAGGCCGCCGGGCTTCGCCTGACGCTCGAACACATGCACCTCGTGTCCTGCGCGGGCGAGCTGCTGGGCCGCCGCCATGCCGGCTGGTCCCGACCCGATCACGGCCACGCGCTTGCCGGTCTGGACCTCCGCCGGCTCCGGCTTCACGAAGCCCATCTCCCAGGCCTTGTCGGCGATGGCCTGCTCGATGGTCTTGATGGTGACCGGCTGGTTTTCGAGATTGAGCGTGCAGGCTTCCTCGCACGGCGCCGGGCAGATGCGGCCCGTGAATTCGGGGAAGTTGTTGGTGGTGTGGAGGTTGCGCGCAGCCTCCTCCCAATCGTCGGACCAGACGAGGTCGTTCCAGTCCGGAATCTGGTTGTGCACCGGGCAGCCCGTCGGCCCGTGGCAGAACGGAATGCCGCAATCCATGCAGCGCCCCGCCTGCTTGCGCAGATCGTTGGTGTCGAGCGGCAGCGTGAACTCGCGGAAGTGGCGCACGCGCTCACCGGCGAGCTGATACTTCTGCTCCTGCCGGTCGTATTCGAGGAAGCCTGTGACCTTGCCCATGGGTTTGCCCCTTACAATCCTTATTCCGCCGCCTGCAGGTTCCGGAGACGATCCATCTCCTGGAGCGCGCGACGATACTCGACCGGCATGACCTTCACGAACTTGGTGCGGTAGGTCGTCCAGTTGTCGAGGATCTCCTTGGCACGCGTCGAGCCCGTATAGGTGTGATGGTTGGTGATGAGCTGCATCAGGCGCTCTTCATCGGGGCCGGACATGTTGGCCATGATGTCGATGCGGCCCTTGGTTTCCAGATCGCCGCCGTGATGGTGGAGGCGGCGCATCAGATCCTCCTCCTCCTCGACGGGTTCGAGGTCGACCATGGACAGGTTGCAGCGCTTGGTGAACGTGCCGTCCTCGTCGAGCACATAGGCGATGCCGCCCGACATGCCCGCCGCGAAGTTGCGGCCGGTCTGGCCGAGCACCACCACGAGCCCGCCGGTCATGTACTCGCAGCCGTGATCGCCCGTGCCCTCGACCACCGCGATGGCGCCCGAGTTGCGCACGGCGAAGCGTTCTCCCGCAACGCCGCGGAAATACGCCTCACCGGCAATCGCCCCGTACATCACCGTGTTGCCGACAACGATGGAATTCTCAGGCCGCGCCTTCGAGGCAGCGGACGGGCTGATGATGATCTTGCCGCCCGACAGACCCTTGCCGACATAATCGTTGGCTTCGCCTTCGAGATTGAGCGTCACGCCGGCCGCCAGCCATGCGCCGAAGCTCTGACCTGCGGTGCCTTTGAGCTTCACGGTGATCGTATCGTCGGGCAGGCCCTCATGGCCGTAGCGCTTGGCCACCTCGCCCGAGAGCATGGCGCCGACCGTACGGTCGGAGCTTTTCACCGTCGCCTCGATGGTCACAGCCTCGCCGCTTTCGAGTGCCGCACCCGCCTGCGCGATGAACGCGCGGTCGAGCACATCGGCGATCGGGTGAACCTGCCGCTCCAGATGGCGGATCGCCACGTTCGCGGGCACTTCGGGCTTGTGGAAGAGCTTGGTGAAATCAAGGCCCTTCGCTTTCCAGTGATCGATGGCCCCGTTCTTGTCGAGGAGATCGGACTGGCCGATCATCTCGTCAATCGTGCGGAAGCCCATCTCGGCCATCAGCTCGCGCACTTCCTCGGCGACGAAGAAGAAGTAGTTGATGACGTGCTCCGGCAGGCCCTTGAAGCGCTTGCGCAGCACCGGGTCCTGCGTGGCCACGCCGACCGGGCAGGTGTTGAGATGGCACTTGCGCATCATGATGCAGCCGGCCGCAATGAGCGGCGCAGTCGAGAAGCCGTATTCATCGGCGCCGAGCAAAGCCGCGATCACCACGTCGCGGCCCGTGCGCAGGCCGCCGTCGGCTTGCAGCGCCACGCGACCGCGCAGGCGGTTGAGCACCAGGGTCTGCTGGGTCTCGGCAAGGCCGATCTCCCAGGGAGAGCCCGCGTGCTTGAGGGAGGTGAGGGGAGAGGCACCCGTGCCGCCCTCGAAGCCCGAGATCGTGATGTGATCGGCCCGCGCCTTGGCGACGCCGGCCGCGACCGTGCCGACACCGACTTCGGCCACGAGCTTCACCGACACGTCGGCCGAGGGGTTCACGTTCTTCAGGTCGAAGATCAGCTGCGCCAGATCCTCGATGGAGTAGATGTCGTGGTGCGGCGGCGGCGAGATGAGGCCGACGCCGGGAGTCGAGTGACGCACGCGGGCGATCTTCGCGTCGACCTTGTGGCCGGGCAGCTGTCCGCCCTCGCCAGGCTTGGCACCCTGCGCCACCTTGATCTGCATCATGTCGGCATTGACGAGATATTCCGTCGTCACGCCGAAGCGGCCGGACGCCACCTGCTTGATGGCCGAACGCTTCGACATCCCATTCGCCAGCGGACGGAAGCGTTCCGGCTCCTCGCCGCCTTCGCCGGTGTTGGACTTGCCGCCGATGGCGTTCATGGCGAGCGCCAGCGTCTCGTGCGCCTCCTTCGAGATCGACCCGAAGGACATGGCACCCGTCGAGAAGCGCTTCACGATCTTCTGTGCGGATTCGACTTCGCTCAGCGGAACGGGTGTGCGTCCCGTCTCCTCTGCCTTCCTGATGCGGAAGAGGCCGCGGATGGTCTTGAGCTCGTTGTCCTGTTCGTTCACGAGGCGGGCATATTCGCGGTAGCGGTCCTGTGCGTTGAGGCGCACTGCATGCTGGAGCGTGGCGACCGTGTCCGGGTTCCAAGCATGCACCTCGCCGCGCGTCCGGTAGGCGTATTCGCCACCCACATCGAGGGCGTTGCGGTAGATCGGCGCGTCGCCGAAGGCGTCGCGGTGGCGGCGGACGTTCTCCTCCGCCACCTCGTCCATGCCGATGCCTTCGATGGTGGTGGCCGTGCCGAAGAAGTCGCGCGCCACGAAGTCGGATCGGAGGCCGACCGCGTCGAAGATCTGCGCGCCGCAATAGGACTGGTAGGTGGAGATGCCCATCTTGGACATCACCTTGAGCAGGCCCTTGCCGATGGACTTGATGTAGCGCTTGACCGCCTCGTCCGCGTCCACTTCTTCAGGAAGCTCGCCGGCAGCGTGCATGGCGGCGATGGTCTCGAAGGCGAGATAGGGGTTGATGGCTTCCGCGCCGTAGCCGGCCAAGCAGGCGAAGTGGTGGATTTCACGCGGCTCGCCGCTCTCGACCACGAGACCGACCGACGTGCGCAGCCCCTTGCGGATCAGGTAATTGTGCACGGCCGCGGTGGCGAGCAGCGCCGGGATCGGGATGCGGTCTGGGCCAACCATGCGGTCCGACAGGATAATGATGTTGTAGCCGCCATGCACCGCTGCTTCCGCGCGGTCGCAGAGCCGGTCGACGGCGCCGTCGAGGGCGGATGCACCGAGCTCCGCGTCATAGGTGATGTCGAGAGTCTTGGTGTCGAAGCGGTCCTCGAAATGGCCGATGCAGCGGATCTTCTCCAGGTCCACATTGGTGAGTATCGGCTGGCGCACTTCCAAGCGCTTGCGGCGCGAGGTGCCCTCGAGGTCGAGGATGTTCGGACGCGGGCCGATGAACGACACGAGGCTCATGACGAGTTCCTCGCGGATCGGATCGATCGGCGGGTTCGTCACCTGGGCGAAGTTCTGCTTGAAATAGGTGTAGAGCAGCTTCGGCTTGTCGGAGAGAGCGGAGATCGGTGTGTCCGATCCCATGGAGCCCACCGCCTCCTGGCCGGTGACAGCCATGGGCTGCATGAGGAGCTTCAGGTCTTCCGACGTGTAGCCGAAGGCCTGCTGGCGGTCGAGGAGCGACACGTCCGTGCGGGACTCTCTAGCCTGCACGGGCTTCAGATCCTCCAGCACGATTTGCGTGCGCTTCAGCCATTCCTTGTAGGGATGCGCGTTCGAGAGCTGCTGCTTGATCTCGTCGTCGGAGACGATGCGGCCTTCCTCAAGGTCGATGAGGAGCATCTTGCCCGGCTGCAGGCGCCACTTCTCGACGATCTTCTCTTCTGGGATCGGCAGCACGCCCATCTCGGAGGCGAGCACCACGAGCCCGTCATCGGTCACGAGATAGCGCGCGGGGCGCAGACCGTTACGGTCGAGAGTCGCGCCGATCTGCTTGCCGTCCGTGAAGCACATGGCCGCCGGGCCGTCCCACGGCTCCATGAGGGCGGCGTGATACTCGTAGAAGGCGCGCCGGTCGTCGTTCATGAGCGGATTGCCGGCCCAGGCTTCCGGGATCAGCATCATCATGGCGTGCGACAGCGTGTAGCCGCCGCGCACCAGGAATTCGAGCGCGTTGTCGAAGCAGGCGGTGTCGGACTGGCCCTCATAGGAGATCGGCCACAGCTTCGAGATGTCGTTGCCGAAGAGCTCCGAGTCGACGGAGGCCTGGCGGGCCGCCATCCAGTTCACGTTGCCGCGCAGGGTGTTGATCTCGCCGTTATGGGCGACCATGCGGTAGGGGTGCGCGAGCTGCCAGGTCGGGAAGGTGTTGGTGGCGAAGCGCTGGTGCACGAGGGCGATGGCGCTCTCGAAGCGCGGGTCCTGCAGGTCGAGGTAGTAGTCGCGCAGCTGCGTGACGAGCACCATGCCCTTGTAGACGATGGTGCGCGAGGACAGGCTGACCGGGTAGTAGCCCTTCGTGCGCTCGTCCTTCATGTCGTAGACGGCGTTGGAGATCACCTTGCGGGCGATGAACAGGCGGCGCTCGAAGGTCTCGGCGTCGTCCATGCCTTTGCCCTTGCCGACGAAGATCTGGCGGTGCAGGGGCTCGGTGGCCTTCACGCTCTCGCCGAGGTCGCTGGAATCCACCGGCACGTCGCGCCAGCCGAGCACCTGCAGGCCCTCATCGGTGATCGCCTTGGTGACGATCTCCTCGACAAGCTTGAAGCCCTCCGGATCGCGCGGCATGAACAGGTGGCCGGCGCCGTACTGGCCCGCCTCGGGGAGCCAGATGCCGACCTTGGCGCATTCCGCCGCAAAGAACTTGTGCGGGATCTGAACGAGAATGCCGCAGCCGTCGCCCATCTTGGGGTTGGCGCCCACCGCGCCGCGATGGTCGAGGTTGTGCAGGATGGCCAGCCCCTGCTCGACGATCTCGTGCGACTTGCGGTTCTTCATGTCGGCGATGAAGCCGACGCCGCAGGAATCCTGCTCGTTGGAAGGATCATAGAGGCCTTGCGCTGCCGGCAGTCCCGGATCGCGCACGACTTTGACCATATCGGCTGCATTGGCCGTGCGGCTTGGCACTTGGGCTTCCAGGCTCTTGGTCGGCACGTCGCTCATGGCAGATCCTTACATCCGAACGCGTCTTTAAAGTTCTTTGAGGCGGCTTTTGGGCCTGCCGGATGATCGGATCATCCGGATGCCCGCCGCTTCTTCGGTCTTGTCGAGGGGTGGGTCCGGCAGGGGAGCCCGCTCCTCGCGGGCATCCTTCGGGCTTGAGTTCAGCCCAGAGTCGCCCGTTCCGCCCACGCTTTGCGGGCGGCTTTCGTGGTATCTCGTTTCGTTCGCGTGGTGCGAAGCATCAAGAAAACCCCAGGGCGTCAAAGAAAGGGTGCAGGCACCCCAAAAGGGACAGCATCGCTGTCCTAATGACTGCAACCTGCCAGAGTTTGTTGCAGGGCACAAGAGGGTTTAGAGAAATTTTAGACAAAAGTTACAAGCCGAAGACTTAGGGTGTAACAAAAGCAACTTTTCGACCTGTCCGGACGCAAGTCTCAGCCGATGGGTCAATGTTCTTGACATGTCGGCAGCCTTCGCCAGGGTGCGCTCCCAAGGAGACAAGAGATGAACTTTGCGAGCGACAACATTGTGGGCGCCAGCGCCCCGGTTCTCCAGGCCATCGTGCAGGCTAATGCGGGAGCCATGGCGGCCTATGGGAACGACGAGATTTCGAAGCGGGTGAGGGTACGCTTCAGCGAGCTGTTTGAGCGCGAGGTCTCCGTGTTCTTCGCCGCCACCGGCACCGCCGCCAACGCCCTGGCTCTTTCATCGGCCGTGCCGCCCTACGGGCTCTGCGTCTGCCACCGGGAGGCTCACATCATCGACGACGAGTGCGGGGCGCCGGAATTCTTCATGCATGGGGCCAAGCTCGCGGGTCTGCCGGGCGTCGGTGCCAAGCTGAATGCGGATGAGGTCGTCGCTTATCTGAACAGTCTGCCCAAGGCCGTGAAGCAGATGCCCCCAAGGGCTCTCTCGATCTCCCAGGTGAGCGAAGGCGGGCTCGTCTACGGTCTTGATGAGTTGGCAGCCCTGGGACAGGTCTGTCGCGAGCATGGACTGTCCTTCCATATGGACGGTGCGCGCTTTGCCAATGCCCTGGTGGCCCTCGGCTGCACTCCGGCCGAGATGACCTGGAAGCAGGGTGTCGACATCCTCTCCTTCGGCGCCACCAAGAACGGCGGCCTCATGGCCGAAGCCATTGTGGTGTTCAGGCCCGAACTCGCGGAGGCGCTGGATTACCGCTCCAAGCGTGCCGGACAGATCATCTCCAAGGGGCGCCTCATCGCGGCGCAGTTCGAGGGCTACTTCGCGGACGATCACTGGCTCTCCAACGCCCGTCACGCCAACCGCATGGCCAGGCTTTTGTCGGAGGGACTGACCAAGCTCCCCGGCGTGCGCCTCGCCTGGCCGACTGAGGCCAACGAGGTGTTCCCGATCCTCCCGCAATCCCTGGATCAGACGCTGAAAGCAGCCGGCATCCACTACCATCCCTGGACGGAGCTGAGCCTGCCAGAAGCCGAGCGGGTTGCGGAGACAGAGGTTCTGATCCGTCTCGTCGCCTCCTGGGCCACAAAGGAAGAAGATGTGCGCAAGCTTCTGGAGATTGCCTCTTCCGGGGTATCGCGTCAGGCCGCGGAGTGATTGCCCTAACCCTGCCGCATTCACAAGCGAATGATCATTTCAAGAGACCCTTGACCCATGGGGCAGCCCTCCAGCCCCAGCGGGATTTTACCAAGGACCAGGACTAACCATAAAAAAGCGCCCCGGCATGTACCGGGGCGCTCTTCATTTGGGCATGCTCAAAGATCGTCAGGCAGCCTTCTGCGCCTCGATGGTCTGAGCGGCATTCGTGGAAATCGGGATGAGCTTCGGCTTCTTGGCCTCGGGCGTCTCGCGCACGAGGTCGAGGTGGAGCAGGCCGTTCTCAAGGGCTGCACCCACCACCTGCACGCCATCGGCCAGCTGGAAGCGCCGGTCGAAGCTGCGGGCGGCGATGCCCTGGTGGAGAACGTCGACTTTGCGCTCCTCCGAAGTCTTGCGCTCACCGCGCACGGAAAGGGTGTTTTCCTTCACCTCGACCGTCAGGTCGCGATCGGTGAAGCCGGCAACCGCAATCGAGATGCGATAGGCATTCTCGCCGGTGCGCTCGATGTTGTAAGGCGGGTAGCTCGGGGCCGCATCGACGCTGACCATCTGGTCGAGCATCGAGAACAGACGGTCGAAGCCGACCGTGTTGCGGTACAGGGGAGCAAGATCAAACTGTCGCATGGCATATCCTCCGCTTGAAGCGACATGCAGTCAGGGAAGATCCACCTTCATAGGCTGGATCCGGGTTGTCGTGCCGCCGTCATGGCCGGCACGCCCTCGATGTGGGAGCGGATAAGATTGCTTTCAAGAGGGTCGTTTTCTAAGGCTAGGATGCCCTATAAAGAGGTCACGTCTTCGCGTTGGAACCCCGAGTTGGACCCCGCTGTGGAATTCATCACCACCCCTGACAATCCCGTGCCCGGCGAGCCGAAGCTGGTCAGCGTGACCACTCGCGACGGCATCGCGCTGCGGGCCGCCACCTGGATGCCGGAGACCGAGAAGCCGCAGGGCACGGTCTGTGTCCTGCAGGGCAGGGCTGAGTTTATCGAGAAATATTTCGAGGTGGTGGGCGAGCTTCTCGACCGCGGCTTTGCCGTCGTGGCCTTCGACTGGCGCGGGCAGGGGCTCTCGGGCCGGCAGGTGAGCAATCCGCGCAAGGGCCATGTCCGGCGCTTCGCCGATTATCGTCATGACCTTGAGGCGATCCGCGACCAGATTCTCGTGCCGCACATGCCGGAGCCGCATTTCGGCCTCGCCCATTCCATGGGTGGAGCCATCGCGCTGAATGCAGCCTATGAGACCTGGATCCCCTTCCGCCGCCTCGTGACCACCACGCCGATGATCGCGCTGTGCATCATCAAGCGCACCCGCATCTCGGCCTTCTTCGCCCGTTTCCTGCGGTTCTTCGGCATGGGCAAGATGTTCGTGCCCGGCGGTGGCGAGACCTCCATCTCCACCATGCCGTTCAAGGGCAATCGCCTGACGGGAGATCCCGTCCGCTACGCCCGCAATGCCGAGGCTGCCCACGCCATCGGGGTCGGGGCCATCGGGGCGCCCACCGTGGCCTGGATCGACGGGGCCCTCCGGTTCATGAAGCGCTTCGCCGATCCGCGCTATGCCATCAAGATCCGCCTGCCCACGCTGATCGTGGCGGCCGGCGCGGATCCTGTCTGCGCGACGCCTGCGACGGAGCGCTTCGCCTCGCGGCTCAAGGCAGGCCGTGTGATCGTCATCCCAGGCGCCCGCCATGAAATCCTCATGGAGCGGGACGTCATCCGCGAGCAGTTCTGGGCCGCTTTCGATGCTTTCATCCCAGGCACGCCCGACCCAGTCACCCCCGGAAAGCGCGATCTGGCGGAGTTGGGGTTAGCGGCTGAGCAGCTCGACCGCGGCGGCGTGGACCCGACGGTCGCCCGCAGCGACGATGCGCCCGCCCTCAGCGGCGGAGCCGCCATCCCAAGCGGTGACGATGCCGCCGGCGCCTTCGATGATCGGGATCAGGGCCGCGATGTCGTAAGGCTTTAGCCCCGATTCGACTACGAGGTCGATGTGGCCGGCCGCCAGCATGCAATAGGCATAGCAGTCACAGCCGTAGCGGGCGAGGCGCGCCACGCTCTCCACCCGGTCATAGGCCCGCAGCTCGTCGCCGGCGAAGATGCGCGGGCTCGTGGTGGAGATCACCGCATCCTTGAGCGAGGCGCAGCGGCGCGCTTTGAGCTTGCGCTCGCCGCCGGGGCCGCGATAGGTCGCGCTGCCGCCATCGCCGAAGAAGCGCTCGCCCGTGAAGGGCTGGTGCATCATGCCGAAGACCGGCTGCTTCCTGTGGGTCAGACCGATCAGCGTGCCCCAGGTGGGAAGGCCGGCGATGAAGGCGCGGGTGCCGTCGATGGGATCGAGAACCCAGACGTAGTCCGCATCCGGCCGCTCGGCACCGAACTCCTCACCCACAATGCCGTGGGTGGGAAAGCTGCGCTTGATGAGGTGGCGCAAGGTCGCCTCGCCGGCCCGGTCCGCCTCCGTGACCGGATCGAAGGCGCCGCCGCGGGATTTGTCCTCCGTGGCGATAGCGGTGCGGAAGAAGGGGAGGATCGCTTGGCCTGACTGGGTCGCGAGCTCGTTGACGAAATGCGTGAAGTCGATGAGCCCCATGGCGTCCCAATCCCCTGAAAGAATAATGCGGGCGGCCTTGGCCCGCCTGCGGTGAGCTTTTATCAAGCGCCTGTCGCGCGGCAAGAGAGCGGCGGCGAATAAGGATCGAGATCGTATGGATTCTGCGCCCAAGCCCGGCCCGACCCGCTCGGAAACGGCCGTCTTCCTGATTGCCGCGCTGGTGTCGATCTATGCGGTCAGCCAGTTCCTGCGCAACTCCATCGGGGTCATCGCCAACGACCTTGCCCGGGAGCTGGATCTGTCCGCCACCCAGACGGGGCTTCTCTCCAGTGCGTTCTTCTTCTCCTTCGCGGCCGTCCAGATCCCGATCGGCATCTTGATTGACCGTTACGGCCCGAAGCGCACCATGCTGGCGACGGCCGTGCTGACGGTTCTCGGCACGGTTCTCTTCGCGCTTGCCCCCTCGGCCTCCCTTCTCATTGCCGCTCGCGTCCTGATGGGGCTCGGTTGCTCCACCTTCTTCATGGCGCCGCTGGTAATCTATGCCCGCGGTTTCCTGCCGGAGCGCTTTGCCGGGCTCACCAGCCTTCAGATGGGCTTGGCCAACATGGGCACCCTGGCGGCCACGGCTCCTCTGGCCGCATCGGCCGCCGCTTTCGGCTGGCGGGCCTCGTTCCTCGCCGTCGCGGCTCTGACGGTGGTCATCGCGCTCGTCGTTGTCTTCGTCGTGCCCAGGGATGCTGTTTCGGGAAAGCCGAAGGAAACCTGGGGCGCTGCTTTCCGGGGTGTCGCCGCCGCCCTGAAGGTGCCCTCGTTCTGGCCCGTCTTCTTCATGCACCTGACCACCTATGGCTGCTTCGCCTCCGTCATTGGGCTCTGGGGCGGGCCGTGGCTGTCGGACGTGCATGGGGCCGATCTCGCAACGAGGGGAAATGTCCTGCTCCTGGGGGCGGCGGCGCAGATCGGCGGCATGCTGGTTTGGGGGGCGATGGACCGGTTCTGGGGGAGCTATAAAAAGCCCGTTCTGATCGGCAGCACGGCGATGATTGTCCTTCTCGCCATCCTGACCTTTGCTCCCCTTGCCCAACCTTGGGCTACGCTCTGGTTTCCGCTGTTCGGCCTTTGCGTCGCTTACACCCCCATCCTGGCGAGCCATGGCAAATCACTATTCCCATCGACGCTGACGGGCCGGGGCATCACCCTCATGAATATCGGCACGATGGGTGGCGCGTTCCTGTCACAGAGCGTGACGGGCATGCTGATTGATTCCATGGGACGCTCCGCCCAGGGAGGCTACCGCCCTGAGGGCTACACCCTCGTTTTCGGAGCCCTGGCAGCAGCCCTTCTGCTGAGCCTGATCTTCTATCTGAGAGCCATCGATCCGCATCCGAGCAGATATGCAACAAAGTCATGACTGCGCGCGAAATTTTAGTTGCAAATTGTGCGATGCGGCGTAATTATTGCAGTGCGATATGGCGATGGCGTCGCCGTATCGTAGCCCTTCTTGGGCGTTTCCTCCCTAAACTTCGGGCCGCTGGCAACAGTGGCCTTTTTCTTTGCCTGATGCTGATCGAGAGGCGTCGAGGCTCACTCCGCCGCGATGGGCCGGGTCGTCAGTTCACCCGCGATATCCGCGATCACCTGGGCAAAGGCCTGGGTCAGGTCATCCGCCAGCACCGGGAAGGCGGTTTTCTTCACCATGCTGCGCTCGTCCATATAGAGCGCGCGGTTGATCTCGATTTGCAGGGCATGCCGTCCGAGGGCGGGCTCGCCATAATGTTCGGTGATGAAGCCGCCCGCATAGGGCTTGTTGCGCACGACCGTATAGCCGCGCCCCCTGAGGGCCGCCTCCACGAGGTCAATCAGGAGCGTAGCGCAGCTCGTCCCGTAGCGGTCCCCCAGCACGATGTCGGCCTTGACCCCGTCCTCCCGGCTGACGCTGGAGGAGGGCATGGAATGGCAGTCGATGAGGATGGCATGGCCGAAGAGCTGCGACGTGCGGCGCACCAGATTCCGCAGCGTGCGGTGGTACGGCTTGTAGAGCCACTCGATCCGGTGAAGGGCCTCGTCCACCGGCAGGCGCGAGCGGTAGATTTCCTGGCCGTCGGCCACGATGCGCGGGATCGTGCCCAAGCCCCCTGCTACCCGCATGGAGCGGGTATTCGCGAAGGACGGCAGGCGCCCGTCGAACATGCGGGAATCGAGTTCGTAGGGCTCCCGGTTCAGGTCGAGAAAGGCCCGCGGGAAGTGCGCCGTCATCAGGGGAGCGCCGAGCTCCATCACCGAGGTGAACAGCTCGTCGACGAAGGCGTCCTCCGAGCGCCTCAGCGCAACGGCGTCGAGGCGGGATGAAGCCAGGAAGGACGCCGGGTAGATGGCTCCTGCATGCGGCACGTTGAACACGAAGGGTACCGTCTGCATGGCAGGTTCGGTGACGGTGAAGGGAGGGTCGAACTCATCGACAATGGCTGGCCGCATCAGGAAATGAACTTGACTATGGTGGAGGAAAAGCCGGTCTTCAGGCTAGTGTAAGGCAGCGCCGTCGCCTGTCCATGACAATATCGTATCAGGACCGCGTCCTTCTTTCACGGCTTGTTTACTCTCAATCCGGCATGAAGGTCTGAACCCATTCGCCACGATTCGGGGCTGGCAACCGATGAAGATCCTTCTCGCCGAAGACGACAACGACATGCGCCGCTTCCTCGTGAAGGCGCTGGAGAACGCAGGCTACGACGTGGCCTCGTTCGACAACGGCCTTTCCGCCTACAACAGGCTGCGCGAGGAGCCGTTCGAACTGCTGCTGACGGACATCGTCATGCCCGAGATGGACGGCATCGAGCTGGCCCGCAAGGCCACCGAGCTCGATCCGGACATCAAGGTGATGTTCATCACGGGCTTCGCCGCCGTCGCGCTCAACCCGGATTCCCAGGCTCCTCGCGATGCGAAGGTCCTGTCGAAGCCGTTCCATCTGCGCGATCTGGTAACCGAAGTCGATAAAATGATGGCGGCCTAAAAAAGGCCCTTTCCAAGGCTTGCGCCCGCGCCCGCTTGTGGGTATATCGCCCCCACAGCCGAGACGGGACGTCAAACATCACCGTTTCCCGGGCGCGTAGCTCAGCGGGAGAGCACTACGTTGACATCGTAGGGGTCGCTGGTTCGATCCCAGCCGCGCCCACCATTTTTCTTTTTTCCGGCCTTCCCGAGGGGCCGCAGGAGACCGGATATGAAGATCCGTAACTCGTTGAAGTCGATCCGCGGCCGTCACCGCGACAACCAGCTGGTTCGTCGCAAGGGCCGGGTCTACATCATCAACAAGACCCAGAAGCGCTACAAGGCCCG
>JAESGY010000116.1_pt1 | contig 69336 bp, 59 predicted proteins | sample 9269841 | NCBI WGS metagenome assembly JAESGY01 (sample SAMN17022865, study PRJNA683097) | algae metagenome | isolation source: Spirirestis rafaelensis WJT71-NPBG6 and co-occurring heterotrophs from... | place: USA: Pinto Wells, Joshua Tree National Park, Colorado Desert, CA | collected 2006-08-15 | reverse complement strand
TTACCTGGTCTAGCAGCTCTTACGGCTTGGCCCTTGCAGAAGTACCCATCACAGGCGTGACCACCGTACTTGGCTGCGGTGTTGCAGCGTTGATAAACCTTATCACTAAGAACGTGGAAGCAAGCGCTACCATTGGCGCGGCTTCAAGCGCGACCTTTGCGGCAGCTGCCTTACAGCGACGGAAGGCCGCGCCGCCAACCCAGGACTGAATACCCATCAGCGACTGGTGGGAAGCGGAATGGCTGCTTTCGGCACAAGTGGGGCCGAATGCAGACACTCGCTCGTGAGAAGCTTCGAGTGCCTTAGCCTCCTTCCAGATGCGAGAACTCTCAGAATGATGTTCGAGTCTGAGCTCTGCTGCTGGAAAGCAGCCGCTCAGCCTACAGCATCGTACAGCCCGCGCGCTGCCTTTTTTTGTGGAGATCCGGTGCTGCGCCTTGCTCATGCAGCCAACGAGCCGGTCCAACGTTCAGCTGTGAGCGCTCCCTAAAGGTTTGATCTTGCATCTTTCATCCACCCCGACTTCTGACCTCAACCCGCGCGCTCTGCTCCAGCAAGTAGCTCCTTATCGGAAGCCTCGCGAAGCGCGCAGTCTGACCGAACTTGCGATTACTGCGTTGCCATTCGTGCTGCTCTGGATCGCGACCTGGGCCATTCTCGATGCTGGGTACATGGTCGGTTTGCTGCTGACGATTCCGGCCGGTGGCTTCCTGCTCAGGCTCTTCCTGATCCAGCATGATTGTGGCCATGGTGCGTTTTTCTCGCGCCAGGCGAGCAATGATTGGCTCGGCCGGATCCTTGGGGTGCTGACGCTAACACCCTACGATTATTGGAGGCGTTCGCATGCCTTGCATCACGCAAGCACCGGCAACCTGGACCAGCGCGGCGTTGGCGACGTCGATACGCTGACTGTATCGGAGTATCGGGCGCTCGGTCGGGCGGGCCGCTTCCGTTACCGTCTTTACCGCCACCCGGTCGTTCTATTCGGCATCGGTCCGGCCTACCTGTTCCTGCTTCGACATCGGCTCCCCATTGGGATGATGAAGAATGGCTGGAGGCCGTGGCTGAGCACTTTTGGCACGAACGCAAGCATCGCCCTGGTCGGCGGTGTGCTTATCTGGCTTATGGGCCTCAAGATCTTCCTGCTGGTGCATATCCCGATTACGCTGGTGGCGGCCTCGCTCGGCGTGTGGTTCTTCTACGTGCAGCATCAATTCGAGCATACGCAGTGGGAGCGTAGGCCGAAGTGGTCATTCCACGAGGCGGCGCTCTACGGCAGTTCACACTATGCCCTGCCGCCACTACTGCGCTGGTTCAGCGCCAACATCGGCATCCATCATATTCACCACCTCGCCAGCCGTATTCCCTATTATCGACTGCCCGAAGTTCTGCGGGACATTCCAGCGCTGGCTGCGGTCAGCCGGGTGAGTGTTCGGGAGAGCTTTGGCGCCGTACGGCTGGTGCTCTGGGACGAGCAGAAGCGGCGCCTTGTCTCTTTCAGCGAGGCGCTAAGGACCTAGACCTCCCACCGTCCATCGCCGATGCTCGTGTTACTCAGTTAAACTGAGGGCGACCGTCACTGGCGTGCGGTGCAACGACGAATGTTTGTTTTTGGTGGGAGCGGAAGGACCGCTCACGAATGAATAAGACCGGGTAAGCGGACGTTCGTTCAGGCGAGGAGTTGTGTCCGGCTTCTACCCGGAGCGGACGGTCTCGGAGCGGAAGTAAACATTCCGCACCAGGCCGGCCTAAGCGGTGTTGGTGGTAGACTCGGGTGATTTGTCTTTTGACGCCGAGGGATGAACAGCCAGCGCTGAAACTTTATCGCAATTACTTGCCGGCATTCGAGCGACGGAGCTTGCCTTGTCGTAAAATGTTTTCCTGGGAAGACCTAACCGCTTAATTGCGTCGCCCACTGTCCGGGAGCGTCGGCAGCATCGAGATCGCTTGGAGCGATGGGCATGGTTTCCCAAGAGCGTTCTCGTGGACGGAGAGAGGCGGGCCTGAAGTCGCTTCGCCGAGCCGTCGTGGCTTTGGTACAAGGCTGATCGAACGAGGACTTACGGCGGAACTTGGTGCCGCCGTCCATCTCGACTTTAAACCTGAAGGCCTCGAGTGTCGAATGCAGTTAGCTTCTCCGAGCTGAAAGCCAACGCATAGTCCTATGCCGGTCGGAGTGGCGGCACGTGGTGGGGAGCGGAAGGGCTGCTTTCGGGCGCGGCGCGCGAATAACCGACGTTCGTTCAGGGGAGTGAGGAAGTCGTACTAGCGCCCATTCCGGTCGTTCTGAGTGATGGGACGCGACACCCGTAAGCGGACGTTCGTCCGATTGAGTAGCTAATGTCCGCTTACGACCCCTTCGGAGCATTGGCGCTGCGTTCGCTGAGCACGCTTGTGCAACGCCGACACCGCCTTGGCTGCTCAGCTTAGCGGAAGCGAGCTTTCGAGCCGGGTCAAAGGCGGACCCATCCAAAGATAACGAGCAGCGCAAGGGTCAGCGCGGATGAGATAAGAATTGATCGAAGGCAACCGAGCCTGTTGTTGAAGAAGAAAAACATGCACCTGCTCCCAACCTAAGGAGCGCCCGCGCTTCTCTACACAGGCGCTCCAGCTTGCACGATGGCTTAGCGCATTGTGCCGATGTTCGAACGGTTGTCCTGATGATGCGTGTCGCGGCGCTTTAATTCGAGCAGACCTGCAAGACCGAGCAGCCCGAGCAGTCCCCACTTGCCGTTAACATCGTCCCGATTGCCAGTGCCAGTCATTGTGACAGTATCAGTCGGCGTTGTGGTCTGCGCTGCTACTGGCGCCGCCGATGCGAAGATTAGCGCCGCAGCCAGGAATGAAATCTTCTTGCTCTTAATCATGTAACCTCCTGTTGAGCCCGCCTCTCCTAGGCGGCTGCAGGGCACCACGAGCGGCAGCGTTCCGCCATTTTCGTCGTTCTCAAACCATTATCAGCCAATTTCTCAGTTGGTCTACTTCTCGGAACGCGAAAAGAACGCGATCAGTTGCGATGCGGCTCCTGGACCTCTTTGGGGCACTCAGACTGGGGCCGCTTGGCGTATTCAAGCGGGCTCTTCTGCGAGCGCGTTTAGTCTAGCGGCTCGGCGAATGGGTGTCCGTCGAGCCGCTTAACTGCTCTTGCGGCAAGAGCTCCAACCTGTCAGGCCGCTTGCGGCGGTCCGGTTCGCCGATACGCAACGGGCCGCCAACTTACCCGCACTAACCCGTCGAGCTCGGTTGCGAGATGATCCAGCGAGCGCAATCCGATTGAAGTGGTAATGGTTGGAGTTGAACGCCCGTCGATGATCATGGTCGGCAGCCACGACGGCGTATTGGTACTTCTGTCGATACTCGTCGCCAGCTTCGCCTCGTTCACATCGCTCAGCCTCGCAAGTCGTATCCGTGCCTCCTCAGGCCGGATGCGCCGCATATGGCTGGCCGCCGCGGCCGCGGCGCTAGGGGGTGGCATCTGGGCGATGCACTTCGTTGCGATGCTCGCTTTCAGCATGCCTGGCATCATCATAACTTACGAGCCGTGGCTTACACTTCTATCCCTGGTCCTTGCGGTCCTGTTCACCGCAGGTGGTTTTGTCGTGATAGGCGAGCGGGCGGCATCACCCCAGCGAGTGTTCGGCGCGGGCCTGCTTATGGGCAGCGGCGTTGTCGCCATGCACTACGTCGGAATGGCAGCCATGCGCATGGGCGCCACGCTCAACTACAGTCCAAGCTGGGTGTTTCTCTCGGTCCTGATCGCCGTCGGGGCGGCTACTGCTGCGGTCTGGCTTTCGTCGGTGGAGCACCAGTTCAAACGACAGATCGCGGCCGCTCTTGTAATGGGTGCTGCCATTTCAGGTATGCACTACACGGGCATGCGGGCGGCCGCTTTTACGGCGACACAGGGCGTCGACTTGGCCGTTGGGAGAGCGGGCGTAACCCAGACGTTGCTAGCCCTTTCGATCAGCGGCATCACTCTGCTCATCCTGGTGCTCGCCTTGAGCGCCGCTGCGCTCGAGCGCTCTTTCCAGGCCTATGCTCGCCGAGAGGCGCAGGCCACGCTTCGGGTGAGGATCGCGGACGTGCTGCGCGAGGGAGATACGAAGGAGGCCCTGAACGAGGTAGCTGCTCTTATGGGGCAGCACTTCGGGGCGAGCCGTACCGGCTACGCGCAGCTGGACCCCTTAGACGACGTGTTCGAGTACGAGGTGTGCTGGACCGACGGTTCGGTTTCGCCTCTGCTCGGGCGTCATCCTGCGGCCGCCTTTGGCGTGAAGATCGTGGCCGAACTTGCAGCCGGACGCACCGTGGTCGTTGGCGACCTTTTGAAGGCGGATGTCAGCGATGAAGACAGGACGCAGCAGACGGCGCGGGACGTGGATACGAGATCGATCCTGGTCGTGCCGTTTGTTCGTGATGGCCGCCTGCGCACGATCGTGTACCTAAACTCCTCGGCGCCTCGCGCGTGGCGTGAAGATGACGTACGCTTCATGGAGGAAGTCGCGGAGCGGACGAGGCTTGTGGCCGAGCGGGCCGCTGCTGAGGAAGAGCTGCGCCTGCTTAATGCTACGCTTGAGGCCCGCGTGGAAGCGCGCACTGCCGAGCTGCGCCAGGCTGAAGATGCTCGCCGTGAGGCCGACTCTCTCTACCGCGCATATTTCCAGCACACTCCGGATCCCCTGTTCGTCATCGGCGTAGGGCCAGGTGGAGACTTCATCATCGAACAGGTGAACCCAGCGCATGAAGCGGGTGTAGGGTTTGCCGCCGAGGAGGTGCGCGGTCGCAGGATTGAAGACGTCCTTCCTGCCGAGGCTGCCAGCAAGGTGCTCGCGACCTATCGTCAGGTCGTGAAGTTGCGACAGATTCTCCACTACCGAGAAGTGTTCGAGCTTAACGACGGGCCGCGACATTGGGATACGACTCTCGTGCCGCTCTGGGATGACGAGGGTCGCGTAGTGCGCCTGATCGGAGCCAGCCGAGACGTGACTGCTCAGGTTGTTGCCGAAGAAGCGCTGCGCCAGTCTCAGAAGATGGAGGCGATGGGGCAGCTCACAGGAGGCGTCGCCCACGACTTCAATAATCTCCTGACTCCAATCGTTGGTGCTCTCGACATGCTTCAGCGACAGGGTGGCGGCGGGGAGCGCGAACAGCGCCTCATCGCAGGCGCCGCCCAATCGGCTGAACGGGCAAGGACATTGGTCCAGCGCCTGCTCGCCTTCGCTCGGAGGCAGCCGCTGCAGCCTGTGGCGGTAGATCTGCCCAAGCTTGTAGCCGGCATGGCGGAGCTGATTTCCAGCACCACGGGTCCCCAGATTGAAGTTGTCATCGATGCTGGAAAGGAGCTGCCACCTGCAAAGGCCGACCCAAATCAGCTCGAAATGGCCGTCCTCAACCTCGCCGTGAATGCCCGAGACGCAATGCCCGAGGGTGGCACGCTTCGGATCTCCGTTGAGGCAGCAACAGTTGGCCGTCAGCATCGGTCGGAACTGAAGCCTGGTCGTTACCTGATGCTGTCCGTCGCAGACACGGGCACTGGCATGGACGAGGCGACACTAGCCCGTGCTGTGGAGCCGTTCTTTTCCACCAAGGGGGTCGGCAAGGGGACCGGTCTCGGACTTTCAATGGTGCACGGGCTGGCTCTGCAGCTTGGCGGCACCGTCACCATCCGGAGCACCGTTGGGGTCGGCACTAATGTCGAGCTTTGGTTGCCGCAAGGCGAGAGCACCTTGGCCTCGATCGAAGCTGCGGCGACCGAGCAGGCTGATTTGGTAGGCCGAGGAACGGTGCTACTCGTGGACGACGAGGATGTAGTGCGTCTCAGCACGGCGGACATGTTGGTTGAGCTCGGCTACCAGGTGGTGGAAGCCAGTTCCGCTGAGGAAGCCCTGAGGCTCCTCAGTGATGGACTAGAGCCAGATATCGTCGTTACCGATCATCTAATGCCGGGAATGTCTGGGACTGAGTTGGCGAGAACAGTGCAGAGCCATGGGGTAGGCATCAAAGTGCTTGTTATTTCTGGCTACGCAGAGACGAGCGGTATCGCTCCTGACTTGCCCCGCCTAGGAAAACCGTTCCGCAATGCCGAACTCGCCGCGAGCTTGGCTGCGCTCAGCTGATGCTGAACTAAGCAGCAGCAGGAGCCAGGTGTCACCCGCTTTTGATTGGACGTCTGCTGCTGACGTCGCCGGAGCCAAGATTGGACCGTCTTCAATCCGGCCAAGAAGCAGCCTTAAGTTCGGGTGAGTCGGGCTTAGCGCCTATTCCGGACATCTAAGCCGCGAACGCCGGGACCCAGAAGCAGACGTCCAGCTATGCTCTCTTCGGTTACGCTGACCCGGACCTCTCCCGTATGACCTTTGTCAGCACGCGATTGAGCTCTTCGATCGAATAAGGCTTCTGAAGAAGCTGGAAGCCATGACTACCCTCCTGCGCAAGAACCTGGCTGTAGCCGCTCGTCAGGATGACCGGCAGACCGGGGACGCGACGCCGAAGTTCAAGGCCAAGCTGCACCCCGTTCATTCCAGGCATGACAACGTCAGAGAAAACTGCGGCGTAACCTTGATCATTCTCGTCCAACAGCTCGAGGGCCTCGTCGGCGCTTGATGCCCATGTGGTGTCGAAGCCCAACTCAGAGATGAGCTGAGTACAGAAAGACCCTACTTGTTCGTTATCTTCGACCACGAGGATGTGGCCCCGAGGTCCGAGTGCTTCAGGCACGGTTTCAATCGCCTCTACCGCAGAGCCAAGCTTGGGCGCCGCGCGAGGGAGATACAGGGTGAAGGTCGTGCCTTCCCCAACAGTGCTGACAACCTCAACTTCGCCGCCAGATTGTTTAGCGAAGCCGTACACCTGGCTGAGGCCCAACCCCGTGCCTTTGCCCACTTCCTTGGTGGTGAAGAACGGCTCGAAGATTAGGCCAAGGTGCTCGGGTGCGATGCCGCAGCCAGTGTCACTGACGGCGACGGCCACAAACTCGCCGGCGGCAGGCGCATGTCCTCGCACACCCGGCACTCTGTCCGCAGGTCTCACCTTGATGTTGAGATTACCCGCAGCATCCATCGCATCCCGCGCATTCACCGCCAGGTTTACGAGCGCTGTTTCGAATTGCGGGGGGTCTGCTTCTACGTAGCAAATCTCACAGTCCGCATCGGTGGTGAGGACCACCCGGGCACCAACCACGGTACGAAGCATGTCCTTAACTGTCTCAAGGCGCTCGCCAGCATCGAAGACCTCAGGTCTAAGTGCTTGGCGGCGAGAAAACGCCAACAATTGGCCCGTGAGCTTCGCAGCCCGGTCAGCCGTGTCGGCGATCGCATCGATGTACCGGGCTCGCTTCTCCTCACTTAGGTCAGGGCGCCGCAGGATCTCGGCGCCGCCTCTAATGACCGTCAGCAAGTTGTTGAAGTCGTGAGCCACGCCACCTGTGAGTTGGCCGATTGCCTCCAGCTTCTGACTCTGTCGTAGTGCTTCTTCCGTCTTCAGGCGCGCAGAGACTTCCTCAACCACTCGGTTTTCAAGCGTCTCATTGAGCTGCCGCAAGCGGGCTTCATCTTCTTTGTGCGTAGTTAAGTCGTGCATGGCACCGACCATCCTCAGCGCACGGCCATTATCGTCACGGAGCACGGTCCCGCGATCGAGCACAACCGCATAGCCGCGATCGATGCGCTGGAACCTATATTCAGCCAGCCAGCTGTCCTGTTCGCCCGATAGAGCAGCTTCGATGCTGCTCACCACGCGGTCACGGTCGTCCGGATGTACCCTGTCCTTCCACCAGTTAGCGCAAGCTTCGATTTCTCCCGCAGTGTAGCCGAACAGGTGTTCTACGGCCTCGTTCCAGCGGATCGTGTCGCTTGCTAGGTCCCAATCCCAGATAGCGTCCTTGGTCGCCTGCGCAGCAAGGCGGTAACGCTCCTCAGCATCGCGCAACTTGAGCTCGGCACGCCGGCGTTTGGTCTCGTCCTTGGCGATTTTCAGGAATCCAAGTTCTTCCCCTGCCTCATCCTTCAGCAGATTGGACGAGCCGTTTACGAAGACTTGGCTGCCGTCCTTGCGAAGGTGCCATCGAACATCAGCTGCGCAGCCGTTTTCCCGGGCATTCTTTGCTTCAGCCTGCGGCACGCTTGCAGCCCGGTCCTCATGAGTGAACAGAATGTCGCCAGATCGGCCGATGATCTCGTTAGCCTTGAAGCCGAATGTGGCTTCTGCTCCTGGCGACCAGCTCGTAACCAGCCGATCAGGGTCAAGGGTGAGGATGGCGTAGTCCGTCGCTGAATCGACAATGAGCTGGAGGCGACGCTTTTCCTGGGCGAAAGCTTCTTCTGCCTGCCGTCGCTCAGTAACATCGAGCACGAACTCGATGACCTCCTCCTCGCTGACGCGCCGAGGGGCGAACAGCCCCCACCAGCGGCTCCCATCCTTCCGGTAATACTGCTTCTCATAAGGTACGGCCTCGCCGATCGTGTTCACCTGTTCGACGGCTCTCTCGGATTGGGGCCAGAACTCTCTTGGAGTAAGCTCCTGCCAAGTCAGCCCGATTGCCTCCTCACGCGTAAACCCCGCCATTTGGAGGAAGGCGTCGTTTACCTGGGTCAGGCCAAAGTCCGGGCCCCAGTAGATTATACCTACTGTCTTGATCGCGAGGCTGCTCTGTAACCTCTGCTCCGCTCTGACCCGTTCGGTTACGTCCGAACCTTGGACGAAAATGCCGGTGACGTCGCCGGCTCCGTCAGTGATCGGCTGAAGGATCAGGTCGAGAACATGCTCTTCGAAGAATGCACCATGATCAGAGTGCACCGGTAATCTTACATCGGTTCGTCTAATCGGGCGTCCGCTTCGGTACACTCCATTCAGCGCTGCCAGTGCATCTGATGATACGACTTGAGGAAGTACCTCGATGACGGTCTTTCCAATCACCTCATTCGTACCTGCGAGGCTCAAAAAGGCCTTGTTAGCGAGCACGACGCGATGCTGCGGCTCCATGAGTAAAGCCATGAGGCCGGGAGCCTGGTCGAACATCGCGGCAAGCCGCTCGCGATCGAAATCCTCCGTGACCTCGGAGCCTGAAGAGATTAGCTTTTCCACGGCTCCAGAACGTCGGGGCATGTGGCAGTATCCGCTGGTGAGCACAATTGGCATCGCGGGTGATCGCACACCACTGCCTTCGCGAAATTGATGCCGCTTATGCCTGGCATGACGACGGCGCTGAAGATCACGCCGTAAGGACTTTGGAGTGCCCGGAGAGCCTACACATCAGCCTTCAACAGCCGCCGTTCCGATAATCACGTTGACGGCGCGAGCGACATTCTCAAGCGTGTACGGTTTCTGGACGATGATCTGATTGCGGTGCTCCATCGGCAATTGCGCCTGTTCGCCATAACCAGTGGCGAAGAGGAATGGGATTCCGAGTTGCAGCAGCCGGTCCGCCACTGGGAAGCTGTTGCGGTCGCCAAGGTTGATGTCGAGCATCGCAATCGAGGGCCGGTTTTCGTCAATCGCATCCAGAGCTGCCTCCACCGTGCTCGCCGTGAAGATGCTCTCCGCTCCCAGGCGCTGCAGGACATCTTCGGCATCAAGCGCGATGATCAGGCTATCTTCAACCAGAAGGACGTCCAAGCCTGTCAGCATGCGCTCCGGCGGCTCAGTCGGGTGACCATATGCCGGTCGTGGAAAGCGAATAGGGGCTCCGGCAATCGTTTTCGGTTGTTCCGATACGTGTCGCGCGGGGATCCGAAATAAGCCGGTCAGGCCTCCAGGCGCGTAGTCGACGGTTGCGGAGCCACCGAGATCGTACGGGACTGACTTGCCGATGATTGTGGTTCCGAAGCCCTTGCGGGTCGGCGGCACCACGGGTGGGCCGTTCCGCTCCCTCCAGGTCAGTACCAGATCGCCGGCATCGTTGCGGTCCCACGAAATCGAGACCTGTCCTTCGCCGGACAGGCTGCCGTATTTGGTCGAGTTGGTGATCAATTCGTGAAGCACCAGCGCCATGGTAGAGAAAGCCTGTGGATTGAGCATCACGGGCTCGCCTGACACGATGATCCGCTCCTTCGGCTCGATGAAGGCTCGAGCTTCCGCATCGATCAGGGCCCGCAAAGGTGCCGGACCCCAGTGGTCGTCCGTGATCTGATTATGCGCCCTGGCAAGTGCGTGAATGCGGCCATCCACCAAAGCAACGAAATCCTTCACTGCCGGATCGGAAGACTGCGACTGGCGGATGAGTCCACGAATGACGCCAAGGATGTTGCGGACCGGTGGTTGAGCTCGGCGATCAGCAGCCTCTTGGCTCTGTCTCGCTTGTCTTGGGGCGTCATAGGTCGACTTACATGCATTAGGACGACATCGCTCCTGCCGGTGCTTCAGCAGGCTTCGCAATCGGAATTTTTCTGTTTGTGACGGAGCCTGACGCGATGATCGCGGCTCCTGGAGAGACTATCTCCCTTTGGATGCTGAGCACATTATCGTCTCGACATCACCAAGCTCCGGTCTCACCGTGCCAAGCGTCGATAAGATCGCGTGGCAGCATTGTGATCGCGGTAAGCATAAACGTGCTCAATGACACTGCTAGAGGTCGGGCACCGAGCTCATCCGCAAGTTTCGCTAACTTAGTCCGCCGATTGGTCACGAGTTTTCTCCTGAGTTGGGGGAGCGGATAAGCTTCCATCGTTCACCCAAGGAGCCTCAAAATCTTGATTGCACCCATCAACTGAGCCGATCGATGAGTGGCGCAAGAGAGAGAAACAACCGTCCACTCGCTGCTAATGCTCAGAGGATTGTACTTGATGATCAGCAAGAGACGACTTCGCTATGGTTGGTACTGAGCCTTCCGGCAGCTTCGATGGTCTTCCAGGTATCGGGCGGAAGTGCAGGAGCCGTGCCACGACTTCCTCTTGCTTGTAGGTCAGCATCATCACCCGCGCTGATACAAAGGATATCCAGTGACCAACCAACCTGATCTATCAGCTGCCGACCAAGAGCCTACAGCCGACGAGCTGTCCTACCCTCGTCCCGGCCTCCGGCGCGAGCGGTGGGCAGACCTTTGCGGCACGTGGGACTTCGGCTTCGACGACACGAACGTCGGCGTGTGCGATCGCTGGTTCGCTCCTACACCTCCGCCCCAAGTCTTCGATCGTTCGATCACCGTGCCCTTCCCGCCTGAGAGCCGCGCCAGTGGCGTTCACGACATCAGCTTCCACCCAGTGGTTTGGTACCGACGGACATTCACCGTCGACGAAGTGGACCGACGAGGCCGCGTGGTGCTGCATTTCGGGGCCGTCGACTACCGGGCGCAAGTATGGGTGAATGGCAGCATGGTCGCCAGCCACGAGGGCGGGCATACGCCTTTCTCGGCTGAGATCGCGTCGGCGCTTGTTGAGGGTCCTGAACAGCTAGTGGTTGTCCGGGCCGAGGACCAGCCGACCGACCTTCGCCAGCCGCGCGGCAAGCAGTTCTGGCGCGAAGAGCTGCGCAACATATGGTATCATCGCACGACCGGCATCTGGCAGCCCGTGTGGCTTGAACCGGTGCCGGTCCAGGCAATCGAGGAGATTCGCTGGACTCCGGACCTAGATCACTTCGGCGTCGAGATGATCGTCCGCTTCAATCAGGACGTACCTGAAGGCGCGCGCCTCCACGTTCGCATGATCGGAAGTACGGAAGGTATCCTCGCCGACGACAGCTATTTGGTCGCCCGAGATGAAGTCCGTCGGCTAGTTCTCTTCAACCGTGATCGTGAGATGGGAGCAGGGCGCCTGCTGTATTGGTCACCCACCAGCCCCAATCTCATCGATGTCGAACTCACCTTGTTTGATGCAGATGGCGCCGTGCTCGACCGCGTGGACAGCTACTTCGGCCTCCGTTCGGTTGAAGTGCGCGATCGCCGAGTCCACCTGAACGGCGTTCCGATCTTCATGCGCTTGGTGCTGGCGCAGAACTATTGGCCCGACACCCTGCTCGCCGCACCATCGGGAGAAGCCCTGCGCGAGGAAGTTTTGCTGGCGAAGGCAATGGGCTTCAATGGCGTGCGCATTCACCAAAAGATTGAGGATCCGCGCTTCCTTTACTGGTGCGATCGACTGGGCATGATGGTCTGGGGAGAGGCAGCCAATGCTTATGTCTATGATGACCAGGCGGCTGAGCGGCTAACTCGCGAATGGCTGGAAGCAGTGCGCCGCGACTATAATCATCCGAGCGTCGTGGCATGGGTGCCTTTAAATGAAAGCTGGGGCGTTCCCAATTTGGATAGGGCCCCCGAACAGCGCAATTTCGTAAAAGCCTTGTATCACATGACCAAAGCAGTCGATCCTACACGCCCGGTCATTGGAAACGACGGTTGGCAGCATGCAATCGGAGACCTGTTCGGGGTCCACGATTATGCCTCGGACCACAACGTTCTGCGCGATCGCTACGGTACCCGGGCGGCGCTCGAATATACGTTCCGCGAGGTGCGGCCAGACCACTATCCTTTACTTAGCGGTGGCCATGCCATTGGTGAGGAAGCGGTCGTGCTGAGCGAGTTTGGAGGCTTGTCCTTCACGCCCAAAGAAGGCTCGAACTGGTTCGCATATGGCAAGTTTGAGAATGAGGAGCAGCTCCTCACCCGCTACCGTGAATTGGTAGAAGCTTTGCTCGACAGTGAGGTGTTAGCTGGCTTCTGCTACACTCAGCTGACCGACACTGAGCAGGAGACTAACGGCCTTCTTGCCGTAGACCGCAGGCCTAAACTCGACATGCGGTTCCTTCGTGAGATCAACAGCCGCCCAGCCAAAGCCGTGCCCAGCGAGATCATGGCTACGGTGATGAAGAATGAAATCGAGCGCCGCCGGCGAGAGTCTCAGAAGCCCTCGAGTTAGCGATCAACCTCTTGGGCGTTCGATGTCACGACTAACCCGATTGGAACGCACGGGCCGCAGCGCGCGCGCCAGAGTGCCTGTTTAAGAAACGAGACCTTTGCGGCCTTGGTGCCATAACTAGCTCTGCCAGCCGCCACCGAGTGCCAGGAACAGGCTGACGAGATTGTTCGAAAGCTGGGCTTCCGACTGGGCGAGTGCGCTGTCGGTCTGGGCAAGCGAGCGCTCGGCTTCGAGAACGATTTGAAAGGCTTCTCTGCCGGCGCGGTAGCGGAGGCGGGCGATGCGCGCAGCTTCGGCGCTGTTCGCCCGTGCCCGCCGCAAAGCCTGGAGGCGTTCCTGCTCACGGGCGTAGCGGGTCAGTGCGCTTTCGGTTTCCTCCAGGGCGCCGAGCCAGGTGCCGTCGAAGCGGGCGAGCGAGGCTTGAGCGGAAGCTTCGGCTTGCGCGATGCGCGCACGGGCGGCGCCGGTGTTGGGGAAGGTCCAGCTGATCAGCGGACCGAGTCCAATCCGAAACCCGCGAGAGGATGCCAGGTCTCCGATCGAGGTGGCGGTCGAGCCGACCGACAGACCTAGCTGAATGTCGGGATAGAGGTCAGCGGTGGCAACGCCGATGCGCGCAGTGGCGGCGGCAAGCTCGCGCTCGGCCTGGCGTACATCGGGCCGACGAGCGATCAGGGTCGCGCCATTGCCGACCGGGATCGGCCGGCTGAGCGCCGGCGGCGTGCTGCAAGCGGCTGCCTGCGGGGAGACCTCGGCCGGTGGCCGGCCGGTCAGCACGGCCAGCCGGAACAGCGCGGTTTGGCGCTGTGCTTCAAGGGTCGGAACGGTGGCACGGGTCTGCTCCAGCAGCGAGCCGGCCTGCCCGGTGTCGAGCGCGGTGCCTCGCCCGCCCGCAACCAGGCGGCGGGTGAGGTCGAAGGTCTGCTCCTGCAGGCGGACCGTCTCGCGGGCGACTTCGAGTTGGCGACCGGCGCTGCACGCATCCGCATAGGCCCGCGCGGTCTCCGCCGCGACCGACACGCGGGCCACGTCGAACGCTGCCTGCAGAGCGCCAACGTCGGCGCGGCTGGCTTCCGTGGCACGGCGCAGCCGGCCGAACAGATCGACCTGGTAGCCGACGTCGAGGCCGACATCGAAGGTCGTGTCCGAGGGCAGGGGATCGGGCCCGTTGGCGTAGGTCGCGCTGCCCGAGACATTGGTCGTCGGCAAGCGCGCCGAGCGGGTCTCACGCAGGACGGCGCGGGCGCGGGCCAGATTAGCGGCAGCGACGCGCAGGTCGGTGTTGGCGGTCAATGCCTGCTGCACCAGCCCATCGAGCGCGGGATCGTTGAACAGGCTCCACCACCGGCCCGGCGGCTCGTTGCCGGTAAACAGCGGCGAAGCCGTGCTCACGAACGGCTTCTGGGCCTGCGCCTGCACCTCCGGTGCGGGCGAGCGAAAGTCAGGACCGACGGTCATACAGCCGCTGAGAGCCAGCAGGCTGGTCGCGATGAGGAGAAGGCGCTTCATGAGGTTGCTCCATCCGCGGCGAGCGGCGGCTGTGGTGCGTCCTTGCGGCGAACAAGCCGCGTGCGGACCTTGCGCAGGCGGTCGGGAAGGCCGCGCATGACGACGTAGAAGACCGGCGTGAAGATCAGGCCGAAGACCGTAACGCCAAGCATGCCGAAGGTAACGGCGGTGCCGAGCGACTGACGCATCTCCGCGCCGGGACCCACGGCAATCGCTAGTGGGATCACGCCGAAGATGAACGCGAAGCTGGTCATCAGAATCGGTCGCAGGCGCTGGCGAGCCGCCGTCGCCGCTGCTTCTAGTGGATTGGCACCATCCTGCTCTTCGGCCTGCTTAGCGAACTCGACGATGAGGATCGCGTTTTTGGCGGCAAGCGCGACGAGCACCACCAGGCCGACCTGAGTCAGGATGTTGTTGTCCATGCCGCGAAGCATGACCCCGAACAGCGCTGTAAGGATGCACATCGGAACGATCAGGATGACCGCCAGCGGCAAGGTAAGCGCCTCATACTGAGCAGCCAACACCAGAAACACGAACAGCACGGCGAGCAGGAAGATCAGCGTCGAGCTGCTTCCGGCCGCTTGCTCCTGATAGGCGAGTCCAGTCCATTCAAAGCTCATGCCCTGCGGCAAGGTAGTCGCCGCAAGTTGCTCCATGATGGTCAGCGCGTCACCCGAGGATACGCCGGGCGCGGCCTGCCCCTGCAATTCGACTGCCGGGAACATGTTGTAGCGAACCACCCGCTCTGGACCGCTGTCGTTTCGCAAAGTCGCGACCGAGGCGAGCGGCACCATCTCGCCACCTGCCGAGCGTACCTGCAACTGGCCGATGTCGGCTAGGTCCTCGCGGGCGGCGGGCTCGGCCTGCGCGGTGACCCGGAAGGTGCGGCCGAGCAGGTTGAAGTCGTTAACATAGGTCGAGCCGAGATACGTGCCGAGAGCTTCGTAGATTTGCGACGGCTGGACGCCGAGCAGCTGGGCACGGTCACGGTCGACATCGGCGTCGATCCGCGGCGAGCCCGTGTTGAAGGTCGAGAAGACCTGGGTCACCTTCGGCTGCTGCGCGGCGCCGCCCATCATCGCCATGGTCGCCCCCTCCAGCGCCTTATAGCCGGCGCCGGAGCGATCCTGAATCATCATAGTGAAGCCGTTGCCGGTGCCCAAGCCCGGAACCGCTGGCGGTGCGATGATAAAGACGTTGGCTTCCTGGATTTGCCCAGCCAGCGTGCCGGTCAGTGCCTGGGACAGGTCGTTGGCGGACAGGCCCTTGCCGCGCTCGCTCCAATCCGAAAGGCGGATGAACATCGTCCCGGCATTGGACGCTTGCGAGAAGCTCGCGCCGTCAAGACCAGCAAAGGTCGCGGCGTCGACAACGCCGGCCTGCTTGCGGACGATGCCGTAGGCGCGGTTGAGCACTTCGGTGGTGCGGTCGAGCGAGGCTCCGGGCGGCAGCTGGACCACGCCGATCAGTACGCCCTGGTCCTGTTCGGGGATAAAGCCGGTCGGCGTGGAGGCAAGCTGGACGCCGGTCAGCGCCAGGAAGCCGGCATAGATGACCAGCATCAGCCCGGTCTTGCGCACCAGCTGGCTGGTCAAGCGGCCGTAGCGATCCGACAGCCAGTCGAAGCCGGTGTTAAACTTGTTCGCGGCGAAGCGCAGCGGGCGGGTGAACTTGGATCCACCTTCGGCGTGCGTTTCGACGTGCGGCTTGAGCAGCAGCGCTGCCAGTGCCGGCGAGAGGGTCAACGAGACGACGAGCGAGATCAAGGAAGCCGCCGCGATGGTCACCGCGAACTGGCGGTAGAAGATGCCTGGAATACCCGAGACGAAGGCCGTCGGAACGAACACGGCGGTCAGCACGAGGCCAATGGCGATTAGCGCGCCCGACACTTCCTGCATGGTGCGGTGCGCCGCCTCGCGTGGGCTCAACCCTTCGCGAATGTGCTTCTCGACCGCTTCGACGACCACGATTGCGTCGTCGACCACGATGCCGACTGCCAGCACGAGGGCGAACAGCGACAACGAGTTGATCGAATAACCAAGTGCCAGCTGTACCGCGAAGGTGCCCACCAGTGCGATCGGGATCGCCAGGATCGGGATCACCGCCGCGCGCCAGGTCTGGAGGAAGACCATCACCACGATGATGACGAGGATCACCGCCTCGAGCAGCGTTTCCTGTACCGCTTCGACCGAGGCGGAAACATATTCGGTTGGGTTGTAGGGAATTGAATAAACGATGCCCGGCGGGAAGTCCTTTGAAGCGGTCTCGACCTCGTTCAGGACCAGCTCGGCCGCATTAAGGGCGTTGGAGCCCGGCTGCTGGATGATCGCCAGCGCCACGCCGCTCTTGCCGGTGAACGAGCCGCGAATGCCGTAGTCCTGGCTGCCGAGTTCGACCCGGGCGACGTCGCGGACGCGGGTAATGGCGCCCGACGCGTCGGTCTTGATCACCACGTCCGCAAATTGCGCCGGATCGCTGAGACGGCCCTGGACCTGTACCGGCAGCTGGAAGGCGGGGTTGCCGCTCCCGTACGGCGGCTGCCCGAGCGCTCCGCCAGCGACCTGGACGTTCTGGCTGCGCAGGGCAGCGACGATCTCGCCGGCGGTGAGGTTGCGGGCAGCGGCACGCGAGGGATCGATCCACACCCGCATGGAGTAATTGCCGCCGCCGAACACCTGCACGCCGCCGACGCCTTCAAGGCGAAGCAGCCGGTCGCGCAGGTTGGTGTTGGCGTAATTGCCGATGTAATCGACGTCGAGGTTCGGATCGGTGGAGGTCAGCGCCACGATCATCAGGAAGCCGCTGGACTGCTTGCTGACCGTCACGCCTACCTGGCGCACCTGGTCCGGAAGTCGCGGCTCAGCGAGGGCGACGCGGTTCTGGACCAGCACCTGGGCGGCGTCGAGGTCTGTACCCGGCTTGAAGGTGACGGTGATCTGAGCGGCGCCGCCAGTTGACGACGAAGACATGTAGAGCATGTTCTCGACGCCGTTGATCTCCTGCTCCAGCGGAGCGGCGACGGTCTCGGCGATCGTCTCGGAAGAGGCGCCCGGATAGGCGGCCTGGATGCTGATCGTCGGCGGCGCGATTTCGGGGTATTGCGAGAGCGGCAGCTGCGGATAGGCGAACAAGCCGATCAGCGTGATAAACACCGCCAGGACCGACGCAAAGATCGGCCGTTCGATAAAGAAGCGCGAGATGTTCACTGTGGTGAGATCCTTCAGGCGCCGACGGGCGTCGCGGTGGACGACGGGTTCGCCGCCGGTGCGCGCTGGCTGGCAGGTTCCGGCCCATTCAGAACGCGGATGCGGCCGGGCTGCGGCTTGACCTTCTGCCCCGGACGAGCGCGCTGGATGCCGTTGATGATGACCCGCTCCTGCAGCGAGATACCGGCGCGGATCACCCTCAGATTGCCGGTCAGCGGCCCAAGCTCGACAGGACGGGCGACAACGGTGCCCGCCTTGTCGACGACGTAGACCACGCGGCGCGCGGCATCGGTGACGATGGCCTCGTCAGGCACCAGCAGGGCGGGATAGGGCCGGGAAGCCGCAAGCCGCAGGTTGCCAAACATCCCGGGCTTCAGGAAGCCGGAAGGGTTGGGAACGATGGCGCGGGCTCGAACGGTACCGGCCGCGCTGTTCACCACCGGATCGATGAAATCGAGACGACCGGCGTGGACGTAAGAGGTCTCGTCTCCCAAGCGGATGCGGACCTGAGTGCCCTCGGTGTTGCCGGCGTTCTGACGCTGGTACTTGAGCAGCAGCGCTTCGGAGCCATCGAAGGAGAATTGCAGCGGGTTGGTGGAGACGATGGAAGTCAGCACGGTCTGATCGGCAGTAACCGAGTTCCCGGCATCGACCCTGCGATCAGAGACCATGCCCGAGATCGGCGCCAGCACCCGCGTAAAGCCAACGTTGAGCTGCTGGGCGCGGATCGAGGCGCGGGCGGCGGCGACGTCCGCTTCGGCAGTGCGCAGGGCGGCTTGGCGTTGCTCCACCTCTTCCGTGCTTGCCGCCTGCTGCGCGGCCAATGCACGCGAGCGCGCTAGTTCGGTGCGCGCGTTGGTGATCGTAGCTTGCGCCCGTGCCAACTGCGCCTGCGACTGGGCCAGCGCCGCTTGCGACGGCCGCGCATCGATGGTGAACAGTAACTGCCCCGCGCGGACATATTGTCCTTCGCGGAAGTGAACCGATTGGAGATAGCCGGTGGCGCGCGGCCTCACCTCGACGTTCTGCTGCGCTTCGAAGCGACCGACGAACTCGTCCCAGTCCACCACCTGCTGCTGAATCGGCTGAGCGACCGTGACTGGCATCACGGGAGGGGGGGATGGTTGATCCTCGGACGCTGAGCAGCCTGCTAGAACCGCCGACACGATTAAGATGAGCGATTTGCGGCGCAACCAGGCACGAGAAACTGACATCGAGTGACTTTCTAGAACGAAGAATCGGAGTGGCCGTTGAAGCGACTCACAGTCGCATTCAGGTGCCGTCAACACTTGTGGACTTATAAAGTCAATAGCTGTTGACAATGCGGCTAGACTACGGCGATGCGCTTCTCGGAGAAACAATGCCACCTACGATCCGCAATGCTGCCGCCACCCGCGAACGGCTCCTGACGTGCGCGCGAAAGTTCTTCGTCCAGGATAGCTACGACTCTGTTTCCCTGCGGGAGATCGCAGGAGCTGCTGGGGTCGATGTCGCTCTGATTGGAAGGTACTTCGGCTCGAAAGAGCGGTTATTCCGCGCGGCGCTCGCTACGGAAGATGAACGTTGGGAAGAGCTAGCAAAGGCTGACGACCTGCCGAGCTATCTCGTTGCCACTTTCTTGACTGACGATTTCGACGACGCAGAGCACATAGAGCGCCTCCTGATCATGCTTCGCTCGGCTGCTTCGCCTACCGCTTCGACTATCGTCCGCTCGACTTTCAAGAATGAGGTTCTGGAGCCTTTCGCGAACGTGTTGACTGGAGCTCAGGCGGAATTGCGCGCGGGCTTAGCTCTCGCAGTCTTGATGGGCACGACTATTGTCCGCACGATCCTAAAGGTGGATCACAGCGACACGTGTGAGCACGACACGTTCAAGGTGAGGCTATTAGATATGCTGCGGGTGGCTTTGGCCACCGAAGTTGAGGCGCAGGTCGGTACCCCTGTCCAGCGAGTTGAACTCCGGCGATGATTGCACCTGCACAACAAAGCCGTGGTCGCCCGAGGGAGTTCTGTACGGAACAGGCTCTTGAGGCGGCGCTTCGTGTGTTCTGGAGCAAAGGCTACGGAGGCACGTCACTGACCGATCTCACTGAGGCAATGGGGATCACGCGACCGAGCCTCTATGCCGCCTTCGGCAACAAGGAAGCATTGTTCCTCGAAGCCCTCGACCTCTATCAGCGCGAGAAGCTTCGCTACGTTGAAGGGGCATCGAAGCAGGTAACCGCACTTGAGCTAGGTGAACACCTTCTGAAGGGTGCGTACGAGACATCAGCCGCTACTAATGAGCCGCGAGGCTGCTTGGGCGTTATCGCGTCCACCTCGTGTGGCGAGGATGCTGCGAGCGTCCGCGAAGATGTTCTGCGGCGCGGGGAGGTCGTTCGTGCCAAGCTTGTTGAACGCTTCGGTCGAGCGCGACAGGAAGGTGACCTTCCACCCCATGCAGATACTGAGGGTCTGACGAGTTTCCTCTTTGCGTTAGTGCAAGGCGTATCCTTGCAAGCTCGCGCCGGAGCTTCGCGGGAGCAACTTGGAGGCCTAATGAAGGTCGGACTTGGCTCCTGGAAAGCGTATCTGTCTTCCGGATGCTAAGCGCAGCATCAGATCGGCGTCACGAAGCTGGCTCCCAGTAAGCTAAGCGAGCAATGACATCACTTGGCAGCATCGTGATTGCGGTAAGCACCGATGTGCTCAATGACACTGCCAGAGGCCGCGCGCCGAGCTCCTCCGAGAGTTTTGCTAATTTATTCCGCCGATCGGGCACGAGTTTTCTCCTGAGCTGGGGCGCGGATAAGTTTCCGTCGCTCAACGAGGCAGCGTCAAAATGTTGATTGCACCCATCAGCTGAGACGATCGATCATCGACGCAAGAGAAAGAAGCATCGGTTCACCCGATGCTGATCGTTAAAGAGATTTGTGATTCATGATTAGCAAAAAACGGCTTCTGCTCTGGTTGGTACTTGGCCTTCCGGCAGCCGCGATGATCTTCCAATTATCGGGCGGCGGTGCGCCGTCTGAGGCGCTCCTGCACCCTTCCGGCGAGATGTCGATCCGGCTGATGATCTTGGCGCTTGTGGTGGGACCAATAACCGATTTCTTCGGCGTGAACTGGCTACTGCGTGGATGGCTCTCGATCCGCCGCAACCTCGGCGTGGCCTCATTCGCTTACGGACTACTCCACTTAGTCTTCTACATATTGGATCTGAACAGCTTTGCCTTGCTGCTCTCAGATCTGCCGAAGCCGGCAATTTGGACAGGCTGGTTCGGTTTAGTTGCTCTAACCATACCGGCAGCCATCAGCTTCGATGCGGCGACGCGTCATCTCGGGCAGCGGTGGCGGAAGCTGCAGCAGCTCGTTTATCCGGCCTTCATCCTAGCACTCCTGCACTGGCTTCTACTCGACTGGGCATGGCTGCCAGCTGCTGTCCACTTGCTGCCGGTGCTCACCGCTTGGTGTCTGCGATTGGCAGGGAAGCGCGGGTACGGGTTAGCAAAGAGGAAGGCTGCGCGAGGAAGGTCAGCGGACTAAAAGGACCCTCTGCGAACTTTAGCGCGTTGACGGCGGATTATGCTCTGATGAGAACTCCGGGTGCTGCATATCTGAAAGGCATCCACCTTTCTCGGCTCCCTTACGTTCGCCGTATGTGTAGAGCGCATTCATATACTTGCGGTCGAACAAGGGCTTCGGTGGGTGCGTGAAGTCGTTTTCGACTGCGCACAAAGAGAAGGCGATGCTCTTGGCATCAGCGAAAGCCTGCAGTTCACGAACCATGATCCGATCCATCTCGCTGAGTGCAGCGTTCAGTGCCTTCGACATGATGGCGAAAGTGCGCGGTTTTACGAGCTCGAGCTGACGCGCTAGGCGAGCATTGTAGAGAAGGTAGATTGCTGCATCTTCCGGCCCGTTCGGCAGGTTCGCAAGCATTGCACGTGGTAGAATGAAGAAGCCACCGACCACGCCACCGTCCACATGAAGCTCCGTGAAGAAGCGGCCGTTGGAACTCGCCTCGATGTGCACTGGAGGGAATCCGCCTGGGATGCTTGCCGAGGCTAGAAGAACTTGGCGGAAAAGGTGAAGACGTCGTGGGTCATCGCTGTCCGCAATGGCTCCCAGGTCCCATATGACTCCGCGATCCGCGTCGAGGTTGGTCGTACTCACGAGTAGGCGACGTCCCGACCGATGCTCTGCGGCGATACGCTGGATGAACTCGTGGGTGACATGCCGGGCGATGAGCCGCTGGAGAGGACTGCTGTCGAGTAAGCTTGGTCCGCCAAGTACTCCTTTGAGGAGCTGCTTCCTGAAAATGTCCCGACTGTCGACGCCAGTGTAGATGGCTTTCAGAGACGCGTCCTGATCCGGGCCAAGGAATGCGAAAGGCGCAATCAGGGCGCCGGTGCTCACGCCTGTCACAATGTCGAATTTGGGCCGGTCGCCTCGCTTCGTCCAAGCGTTCAGCAAGCCCGCGGAAAGTGCTCCCTTGTCAGCTCCGCCCGAGATGGCGAGTAGCGTCCGGGGTAGACTCGCCCCAGTCGCAGCTCGCTGAGCTTTCAGGCTCTGGTTCCAACGGCTGTAATCCTTGTCAGCACCGTTGGCCCAGAAACGCACAGGTGCTCCGCTCAGGACCTGAGCGGATGCGAGATCAGCTGCCGTGTAGGTAGTGCGAGGACGCGCGGTGACGCAGCCGGTGAGCAGAGAAGCTGCCAAAGCAGGACCAAGCAGCCGCCTGCACAACGATCCGAAGCCCGGCACCGTTGCGGTCCCCACTGCACGCGTCATTGTTCAGCCTCTCCATAAGCTGCTGCCGTTACATGCTCGGCTCGTGCCCTCGACCAAGATCCCTTGTCAAAGGCGGACGACCAAACCCAATGAGGCGCGCACTTCCTCATAGTTTGAAGCAGGGAAGTTGGAGTTCCGGTCAGTGAGGCGGACACTTGTTCGGCCTCCCAGGCGCCGCGAGAAAGGGAGATCCGCAGTCACGGTCAACACCGAGCGGTTCTCCCATCGTCGCTCACCGATTGCAGGCGTGATGCTCTCATAATCACGCTTCCGGAACTCGTACTGAAGACTTGCGGAGCCGCGCCGCTGCAGCGCATGAAAGGGCAGCTGATAGGCGGTGTTCAACTGGAACCCGTGTAGATCGAGGCGAGGGGTAATCGCATTGTTAGTCTCGTAGCGAAGGCGTGCAGTCAGCTGCCTTCCTGGCGAGAACTGATGCGAGAAACCGAGCGCGACGAAGTCATTCTTTGTGTTGCGAGTGTTAGCAGTTGCAAAGTCCCAGCGTTCAAACCGGTACGATGCTGACAAGGTCGTTTTACGCGCAACCGGCCACGAGACCTTCGGCTCGACGCCCTGAATGTCGACGAGCGCTTCTCCGCCCAGACGAAAATGGATGTAATCGTACGTAGCCGCAAGTTCAGCCTTGCTCACCTTAACTCGTCCATCAGCGGAGAAACGATGGCTCTGGCGATCAAGGTCCGGGAACTCGAAGTGCGAACGTTGTGAGAGGTCGTAGCCGAGCGTGAGCGAACCTTTTCCGCCATCTGCCGATTTGGCCCTCAGCTTCGTTTCGACGAGCGCTAGGAAGTCACCCTTACGCTGATCGAGGTCGAGTTCGTCCACCCTGATGCGGCCATCATACTCCAAGCCGGCAAAGCCTTCGAAACTGAAGGGGTCGGCAGCGGTGGCCGAAGACGACACACTAGCGAAGATCACGAAAGCCATAGCACTGTGTAGCACTGAGCTGGTGTTCATGGCGGGCTCAACACCCTTCTTCTGGGCAGACTGGTGGAAGCGGCCGGAACTAGGGTAGCGCCCGGCCGACCACCTGGCGCTGATCAGGTAATGGTGAGGAGCGTCGTGGCACGCAGCGAACCATTCGCGTTCGCGGACACCTTCATGATGTCCTGCGAGCCCGAGATGCCGCTTTGTTCACGCACCACGTCGTTCTCGTTGGTGTAGATTGAAACACCGCGAGACTTATAGTCCTTGTGGGTAGACTGGATGGTGTTCAGCAGCGCTTGCGGAAAGTACAGCTGCGTCGTCATCATCGTCTTGTCAGCAAGATGCACGCGGACGTGAATGTGTGCGGCGCGTGGTGTGTACCAACCAGGAACGATCGTTTTAAATACGACCTTGCCATCCTTATCGGCTACCTGGGCTCCTCGAAGCCAACGCTCGTTGTCCCGGTGAGCAACATGGCCGAGCTCGTTGACCGACCTCAGATCGGGGAACTCGCTGGGGTCGTTGAACAGGTAGCCGCTGTATTCCCCTTGAGCGTTGCAGTGCCAGACCGATACGACAGCTCCGGCCACTGGGCGGCAGCTGGCATTGGCATTCGCTACTCGCAATTCCAGCTCGAGCGGGACGCCAGGCTGATTTTCCCGGATGTCCGAGCGAATGATCCGCTGATCGATAAAGTACGGTCCTTCAACAGTGGCTGTCGTCAGACGGCACTGCGGCAGCTTCTCAAGAAAGTCGCCAATCTCAGCGGCATCTTTGATATTATCCGGCCGATAGGTTCGCTGAGCCAGCGCCGGTGCAAGTAGCCCACTGATCGAGGTCACAGCCGCACCGGCCAAGCCGACGAGAGCGCCTCTCCGGCCTAGGAGAAATTCGTTGGGAGCCTCTTCCGGCTCCGGGTGAATGACTTTGCTGGGCTCAGTGATCATAGATACATCCTCTCGACGGTGTGTTCTCTTCCTGTTGCTCTAGTGCCGAGCGATCAGCGCGGAAGCGCCAAAAAAGCGATGCCAACTATCTGCTTCGCAGATGGCAGGGCTCCATATGCAGCCGAGATTTATGACAAGGTATTCACCAGTGCGTGCGCAGGTGCTTCAGAACGAGTTCCTTGAACTGATCCCAAATTGCGGCTGGCGTTTCAGGGTCCAGGTTGAAGTTGTGATCCACGCCAGGAAAGCACTGGTAGGTCACCATCACCCTGCTAAGCCGCACCTTCTCAACAAAACGCTCCTGCTGGCTTCGAAGGCTATCGTGCTGGCCGCTCATGACCAGCAAGGGCGGAAGTGCGGCCAGACCGTCGCTCGCAAGGGTTGGCGACGCCAGCGTGTCGCTTCGCTGCGCTTCATCGGGGAAGTACGCGGTCAGCATGGTGCGAACTAGCGATGGTCCGACGAACGGCTTCGGTATGTCGGAAACATAGTCAGAGAGAGGTGCCGAGACGTCGACCGCTGGGACGATCAGTACGGCGGCACAAACCCTGGGACCAGCTTCGCGCCGAGCAAGCTCGAGTGTCCCCAGCGCGAGATTTCCGCCGGCGCTTGTGCCACTTATGGTAACGCTGTTGCCGTCCCAATGGCGTTCACCTGCAGCATCTACGACCCACCGAAGAACGTCGAAGCACTCCTCGTGGGTATGTGGAAAGCGGACCTTTGGTGCCCGGCTATAATCAACGTTGACGACGACGGAGCCGACCTCACCTGCGATGAAGCGTACGAGGTGCTCATCCTGCTGAGGAGCACCGACTAGGAACGCTCCGCCATGATAGTTGATGTGGACTGGAGGGGGCAGCTCCGTCGCTTGCCGGGAACCTTCCGGCGGCCGAGTGACAAAGCAACGAACTGGTCCATGCCGCGTCGGCACGTGAACCACCTCGGGATTTGGAACAGCCCGGTTGGTGAGGGTTATCGCGGGAGGCTTGGTAAGACCGGTCACTACCGTGGAAAGGAACCATGCTCTCAGTCGGTCTGAGATGATCGCCTTCATGAAATTGATCCCCCCGCGATGAGCCGGGCCAAAGTAAGAGGGTGAAGGTTGCTGCGGCGGTGTTCTGGTGCCGCTGTCACTCGGATCTGAACAGCATTGTCGGCTACGCGACTGCCCCGCAGTCCTTCAGCCTTCAGGCTCACCTCTGCTCGTTCAGCCCGTAGACACGCCCGTCCGGGCCTCGAAAGTGGCGATACGCATAGCCCATCTCCTCAACGCGCGTGATCTCGCCAAGGAGCTCGCCTCCGGCGGCTTCGATCTCTGTCGACGCTTGTTCAATATCGTCCACGCGAAATCCGAAAGCTAAGCTGTCATTGTAACCATAGGGCGGCACAGTGCTGGGCAGATAGAGCTCCAGCAACGAGCCATTGTGGAACTGGAAGACGGCTACCCCGTCCATCTCCAGCATGGGCGTAAGGCCGAATGTATTGATGTACAGCTGCTTGGACGCTGCAAAGCTCTGCTCGTCGAGAGTGACGGCGTGCCAGGTAATCCCATCGACAATCATCTCGGATCCTTTCCTTGCCGACCACCTCTTTGGCGGAGGTCATGTGTTGACCTTCAGGCCCGCTCAGAAGGTCGGCTTCACCGAGCGACGCTCGTTCGCTCTGCTCTTACTTGCGCGCAGAAGGGTGAGCAGGCCTCAACCTAGTGGATAAGCCTGAACCCGCTATTCGGGCCGTAGCCCTGCACGAACCCAAGCTTAATGTTGAGCAGAGCAAGCGGTTCCAGAAGCCGTGCGTTCGCCAGAGGTCCTGCATCAACAGGGTCGAAGCCTAAATCCTGTACAAGGCTCAGTACCTTCACCTTCGCTTCGTCATTGTCCCCCGCGACAAAGCCGGCGAGTTGCTCACCGTTGACCTGCCCCGTCGCCATTGCAGTTGCAAAGGCGGTGTTGAAGGCCTTCACGACGGCTGCATGCGGCAGCTTCTTCTGCAGCTCCTCGGCGCCGCTGGTGACGGAAGAGTCTACGGCCAGCTCCATTGTGGCGGTCAGGGCATTGGTGACGTCAATGACGATTTTGCCTGCCGATGCTTTCTGGATCTGACCCGCTACCTTGCTCACTTCAGCGAATGGCACGGCGAGGATGATTAGCTCGGCACCCTCCGCTGCGTCCTTCACGGCGATCTCATCGCGCCCAACCGCGTGAACATCATGCCCGATGCGCGACAAGCCAGCTTCAAGCGCCGAGCCAACACTGCCCTTACCGACTATGGCAATCTTCATCGTTCATTCCTCAATCTGTGTGGTGCCCGAAGAACTAGTTGAGCGCTCCCGCAACGATGCGCGAGATAGGCGTGGTCGGGTGACCGATAAGACCTGAAAGCTGGCGGCTGTCGTTGAACAGAGCTCCCTTGGAGATAGCTACATCAGCGCTCGCCAGCACTGCGGCGAGAGGCACCGGTACTCCAGCGCTCTGCAGCGCGGTCGCATAATCTGCCTCTGGAAGGTCTCGGTACGGGATGTCCCGACCCTCTTGCTTGGAGATCTCACGGGCGAGGTCGGGGAGCGAGAATGCCTCGTCACCAGCGAGCTCATAGATCCTCCCTTCGTGCCCTGGCGTGGTCAGAACAACGGCCGCAGCTTCAGCGAAGTCTTTCCGCGACGCAGCTGAGATCTTTCCATCTTTAGCACTGCCGATGAGCGAGCCTGCGGCGAGCGCGCCGGTAGCGGCTTGCGCATAGTTCTCGCTGTACCACCCGTTACGCAGGATGGTGTACGGGATCCCCGACGCCGCAATGAGCGCCTCGGTTGCGAGGTGCTCTTCCGCGAGGCTCATCGGTGTGGTGTCGGCGTGCAGCAGGCTTGTGTAGACGAGGTGCTTTACGCCGACACTCTTCGCAGCCTCGATGACGTTGCGATGTTGTAGAGTTCGCTGCCCGACTTCGCTCGAGGAAATAAGCAGCAGGCGATCGACGCCCGCGAGCGCAATGTTAAGTGTGTCAGGACGTCCGTAGTCCGCCTCGCGTACTGCCACGCCTAAAGATACTGTCTTGCCCGGGCTGCGAGCCAGTGCGACAACCTGGCTGTTACTGACCCGCTCCTTCAGATTTGAAATGACGAGCTGGCCAAGTTGGCCAGTGGCACCAGTTACTGCGATGATCACTGAGTCTCTCCTTTGAGTGCTTGCGAGAGCCGGTCGAGCTCTCGCAAGCTCATCGCCTAAGCAGTTTGCTGGCGGGCCCGCAGACCATCGAGGCTCCACGCCCCCGGACCAGTGAAGATCAGGGTGAAGAACGCGAAGCAGAACATGATGGCAGCCTCGCCCTGGTTAAGTGCCGGCCAGAAACCCTGCGTCGCGTGGCCGAGGAAGTAAGCGGCTGCCATGGTACCGGAGGCGAGGAACGCTGCTGGGCGCGTGAGTAGGCCAAGCAAGATCAGCGTGCCCGTGACGAGTTCGATAACACCTGCGGCGACGATAATACCGGGCAGCGGCCCCGGCATCGGCAGCGGCCCTGGGAAGGCGAAGAACTTCATGGTCGCATGCTGAATCATGAGCAGTGAGGTCATGATGCGAAGTGCAGCGATTGCTTTCGGCGCGTGCCGGTCGAGTTTGGACATGTGTTTACTCCTTGGATCAGCTTGAACGCGGGTCAGTTGGCGCTCGGAACATTGCCGAAGCGGAAGCTCGACGCGGTGATGCGGCCGAACAGGTCCTTCTGGTGGTAGACGACCGCGCCATCTTCCTCCTCAGCGGCACCAACCACCGCCATCAGCGGGATCAGGTGATCCTCTTCGGGGTGTGCAGCGCGGGCGAGCGGAGCTTGTTCCCAATGCAGCAGGCGCTCGGTGCGCTCCTCGGGCTTTGCTCCCAGCAACGTCTGGTGGAGCCAGGCATCGAACTGGCGTGACGGTTCCACGCCTTCGTCGCCGCGCGCCTCCCGCAGATTGTGGTAGCTAAGCCCGCTTCCGATGATCAGCACGCCCTCGTCCCGCAGCGGGGCCAGAAGGCGGCCGAGCTTCAGGTGAAGCGCCGGATCGTAGCTGCGGTCGATCGACAGCTGAACCAGCGGGATGTCCTCGCCCGGATAAAGCGGCTTCATGATGCTGAAGGTGCCGTGGTCAAAACCCCGATCGGGGTCCAGCCGCGCATCCACGCCGCCGGCGCCGAGCAGTTCCTGCACGCGAGCCGCAAGCGCGGGCGAGCCCGGCGCCTTGTAGCGGATGTGATAGGTGTGCTCGGGAAAGCCCGAATAGTCGTATACCATGCCCGGCTGCTCACCGGAGGAGATGGCAAAGCCATTCTCCTCCCAGTGGCCGGAGATGACGAGCACCGCACGCGGCGCGTCGTTCAGCTCCTTGCGGATGTCGAGCAGCGACTGTTCCAGCTGGTCAAAGGTGCGCCGGAAGGGGCCGTCGAGATAGGGCCAGGGCCCGCCACCATGGCTGATGAAATAAGTGGGAAGACGAGTGCTCATCGGATCTCTCTCGGAATGGGGTTCAGCGCCAGTCGAACGGCAGCGGCGCTTCGCGGAAGGCGAAGCGATCGAGGTGGCTCGCGACCGCTCCCTTGACGCCATCGAGCTGCGCGGGCTCGGAAGCTTCCACGCGGACTTCGAGTGTTGCGTCCGTCGCATGAAGCCTCACCACGGCATCCGCGGCAAAGGAGCCACCCTTGGCGTCCTTGGGGAAGGTGATGCTGCCCTCGGTGGGCGTGAACTCGACAGGAAACTTGTGGGACCAATGCTTCGCAAGCTGCTGAAGGTAGCGGCTGGGGCTGGCGGTCGGCACGGTCGCAATGGCGGTATGCTGGGTCATGTTTGCGAGCTCCGTTTTGTCTGTTGAAGCGGAGATAGGCTCGACAGCACCCCGGCGGGAGAGATAAAAGATCGATGATACCTATCTACATGGGAGATGGCTCTTGCTCGGCACTTTGACACTCGACCAGCTCCGCGTGCTCGTGACCATCGACGAAACCGGAAGCTTCTCAGCGGCCGGTCGCAAGCTGCAGCGGGCACAATCGGCGATAAGCCATGCCGTTCAGACGCTAGAACAAATGCAGCGCGTGCAACTTTTCGACCGATCGGGACGCGCGCCGGTGTTGACGGAAGCTGGGCGGGCGCTCGTAGCCCAGGCACGCCAGGTACTTCGCCAAGCTGACCTGTTCGAACGATCGGCAAGCGCCATCGCGGAGGGGCTGGAGCCGGAACTTACCTTCGCGGTTGATGGCATGGTTCCGACCCGCCCGGTGATCGATGGCTTGGGCGCACTCCAGAGGCGCTTTCCAGACCTCGCCGTCACCTTGTTCACCGAGGCACTTGGTGGTGCGGAGCGCCGTGTCCGCGCGGGCGCTGCCACCTTGGGACTGTGCGTGATGCTCCCCAACCAAGCGCAGGACCTGCAGGCTTACCCCGTAACGTCGATCGAGCTTGTCCCCGTTGCTGCACCGACCCATCCGCTTGCAGCTGAGAAGCGCAGGCTGGAGCGTGAAGTTCTGGCGGAGCACGTTCAACTCGTTCTGACCGATCCCGAAAGCACGGGAGGACCAAGCTACAGTGTCGTCAGCCCGCGCGTCTGGCGCTTTGTTGACCTTGGGCGCCGGCTGGATTTCCTGCTTGCTGGTTTCGGCTGGGCGACCATGCCTCTGCACCTAATCGAGGGGCACCTTGCGGCTGGCAGGCTGAAGCGCCTACCAATTAAGGACCCCGCAGTGCTTCCTGGTGCAATCCCCATCTACGCTGCTCACCAGCGGAACCATCCCCTGGGCATCGCGGCCAAGTTCCTGCTTTCGCAGCTTCAATCAGGCACCCCCTGACGGAAGAGCCGATCAGTGGCTAGGGCAGGTCGCCGATGTCTGCTTCTGACGTGCCTTCACAGAAAGCTGACAAGCCGCTTACGGCCAAGAGCAGCCACTGAGCCAGACGCAACGAGTGTCTGCTTTCCCCATCGCAGACATGGAAAGCGCGGCCGGCTCACGCGAAGCTGACATCGATGTTCATGAAGGCTACTCAGCAACCATGGAGACTAGGCGTGTCGGGCTTTGAGGTGGCTGAAGGGCGTAAGCATAACGCTGCTTCTGCTTGCTGGTCTGCTTGTGGGGATAGGCTTTCGGGAAGCACAGTCGGACGCGGTTGAGCGCCGGTTGACAGTGGGACTCGCCGGATGGCCGACTGACACACCACCAATAACCCTGGTGCTGCTGTCGGACATTCACCTTGGAAACCGGGGAATGGACGAGGAGCGGCTAAGCCGGATTGTCGGCGAGGTGAACGCTGCACGACCGGATTTGGTGCTGTTGGCCGGAGACTTCATGGTTGGACACGACGCCGCTGGTGCAGCCCAGCGAGCTGTTGGTCTGCAAGCACCATTGTCTCGCCTGACCGCGCGGATGGGTGTGATCGCAGTTTTAGGCAACCATGATCATTGGACCGCTCCCACTTCGGTCCGTGCCGCGCTGGTCCGTGCCGGTGTAACGGTGCTCCAGAACGAAGCTCTGCGGCGGGGGCCGGTCACGATATTGGGCATCGATGACGCCTTCTCAGGCCATGACGATGTCGTCGCGACGCTTACATCGTGGAAGCGCGTCGGCGGTATTCCATTGGTTCTGACGCATACCCCCGACGTGGCCCTAAAGCTGCCCGGTGACCTCCCCCTTTTGATGGCAGGGCATACTCACTGCGGCCAAGTCGTTTTGCCTTGGATTGGGCCACTCCTAACACGGGGGCCAAAGCAGCAATGGAGAACGCTTTACGACCCGCGATATCGCTGCGGAGTTGTGCAAGACCGTGACCGAATCGTAGTCGTATCCGCTGGCCTAGGATCGGGAACTAGCCCAATACGACTAGGGGCTCCGCCCGATTGGTGGTTGATCAGGATTGGCGGCGCTCAGATCCACTCTGAAGGTCAAGCGTCTGCAATCGGCATGGCCAAGCCGTAAGCCGCTATTCCGCTTTCCACCCATTGCGGACATTCGCGCACTGTCCGACGGTAGCAGCCATGGCACTTAGACAGGGACTACCAATTGCTGCAGCCGCTGTCGCGGCGCCGCTTGCCGGAACCTTCTGGTGGATGCTGGTTGATCAGATCTCGCTTGGTCAGGCATTTGGGTCGCCCTTTCCATACCTGATGCTTGCCATGTCCTGGTTTTTAGCAACGCCAATCTACGTTGTTGCGCACTCGTGGATCGCCGGAAAGCTATGGCGAGTGCTGCTGCTGGCGACGGTCGGAGCCACGCCCTTCGTCATCAAGGCAGTCACTTACTTCTTAACGCCTAGGGACATCTTCGTCGCCTTTCTGATCCTGTCAGTGGCGTGGGTGGCCGCAACCACGTTCTGGGGAGTGCTTCGGCTGGTGCAGCCACCAGAACAAGCTTGAGCGATATTGAAGGTGCTCAGTGTCCGCTTTCCACCCATTGCGGACATCCGCAGCATTCTCCAAGCGTCCGGCATGAAGCGGAACATCGTCATTGCGGGGTTGCTTGCACTCAGCGCGGTACTCGGCTGGTCAGCACGAGGTTGGGTCGCCGTGGACTCTTGCTTGGACAATGGTGGAGCGTGGGCTTCAAACGGTGTTTATGCACCGGGACCGACCCGGCAAGCTAATGTCCGCTTTCCACCCGTAGCGGACACTCAGGCGAGCTAGACCGTAGCTCTCCAGCAACCGCTGGAGGTTCCCATGCTCGACATACCCCTACACTCGCCCTTGCATCGTAGCGTCGGCCGGCAGTCCACTGGAGCGAAGCTAGCTCTCAAACCCGTGCATGTCTGGGGCATCCGCATCCGCCTGCAGGTGGCGCTCAAAGCGCGTGACTTGGCGCTGTTCGACCTTGCCCTGGATAGCAAGCTGCGCGGGTGCGACCTGGTGGCGCTGAAGGTGTCCGATCTGATGTCCCGCTCGGGTGTGCGCTCCCGAGTGATGATCCTCCAGCGCAAGACAGGGCGGCCGGTGCAGTTCGAAGTCACCGAGCAAACCCGCAGATCGGTTGCGAGCTGGATCGAGAAGAAGTCGCTTGGCCCGGATGACTGGCTCTTTCCCAGCCGGAGCAAGGCAGCCGCCCATCTGAGCACCCGGCAGTACGCACGACTGGTAGACGGGTGGGTGACGCTTATCGGCCTCGATGCGGCCGCCTACGGTACGCACAGCATGCGCCGGACCAAAGTTTCCCTACTCTATAAGAAGACAGGCAATCTGCGCGCCTGTCAGCTTCTGCTTGGCCATACGAAGCTGGAGAGCACGGTCAGATACCTTGGTGTGGAGGTTGATGACGCACTGGAGCTGTCGGAGAGCTTAGAGCTTTAGGTCTATATGTCTGCTTTGGGTGGAAAGCAGACTTTCGTTGCGAACGGCTGAGTGGCTGCTCTTGGCCACACGCGGAACGGCCGCTTCTCGCGTAGCTAGATGGTGACACGGCTGCTTATCAGCCGCTGGCAGTTTAGCTCGGCTCCTTACCACCACTTGTTCGTATAAGCGGGGTGAGCAGAGCACCAAGCGGCAACAATGCGGCAACCCCGACGGTGCGGCCCCGGCCGAACCTTGCAGGGGCACTGACCCGGAACATACAGGCGTTAGCGGAGCGCCGACGGCAAGAAGAGGGTGCTGCAACGGTCGGTGATCGGATAGCTGGTCTTATCACGCGCTTTGCTGGGTCGATGGCTTTTGTCTGCCTGCATGCCGCTCTTGTTGTCGCATGGGCGCTGATCAACGTAGGTGCGACACCGTTACGTGCTTTCGACCCCAGCTTCGTCATCCTGGCAACGGTGGCGTCCGTCGAAGCAATCTTCATCTCCACTTTCATTCTAATCAGCCAGAACAGGGCGCAGGCTGCGGCGGACCGCCGTGCAGACCTCGATCTTCAGATCAGCCTCCTAGCTGAACATGAGGTCACGCACTTAATCAAACTCGTAACGCAAATTGCCGAGAAGCTCGGCATCGATGATGCAGAAAATCCGGAGCTGGAGGAACTGAAACGCACGGTTGCACCCGAGGCTGTTCTTGAGCGGCTGGAGGACACCGCAAACCCAACGAGTGACACTCGTTATCTAGGGTAGCATGTCGGGTGGATCAGAGGATTATGCCAAGCTGTCTGCGAATAATGCTATGAAGTACCCGGTGCCAATCGCCAGCAAGGCTGCTCCAGTCTGCATCAAACGTCGCTGAGATTTGCTTGGCTTAGTGCCGGTGCTTTTTGCGCGCACGATCTCGCTTGAACTTGCAAACGAGCAAACTCCAGCAATTGCGACGACAGCCAGCGCTATTAGAATCGAAGTAGGCTTTACATCCTTTGGATTGAAGTCCTTGGCGACGATCAGAAGGCCACCCAGCACCAGTATCGATAGCGATGTCAGGTGTTTGCAAAAGTCGTACTGGATTAACTCACCGTCATCGTCGGATGACACTGCCCGTAGCTGCTTGTCTTCTTCCATGCGAATAGACCCTTGGCTTCTTCTTTGCCCAAAGCGCAATCGTGGACGCTCCAGTAATCCCTGCCAACGCGAAACCGACCGGGTTCTTCGTCCACAATGCAGTTCCAAGCACGAAGGTGGTGATCGCAAGGCTCACCCATTTCGCCCTTGTGCCAAGATTCACTCATCCGTCCTAGCGCAATATGTCTGCGATGAGACTTGTCCCATGCTGGATCAACGTCCGCAACAATACGAGTAGAGCCGGACTTGACCGTCGGCTCCTCATCCGTCGCTCGCACTCTCCGAACGTCAGCTTGAGGTAATTAGCTGACGTAAAACTGCCAACATCGGGGATGGATGGTAAGCGGACGCTCGTTGTGGTCATCTCGCCTAACTATGGTTCTGGTTTGCCCGCCGGTCACGATTGATCAGCTCCAATTGGCGCTCTTGGGGAGCTGGCAGTCAGATACGGCTTACCTCGGAGTTTATCAGGTGAACAATCCAGCCTTGGGTCAGTGCTACCCAACGGCGCGATTAGTTCAGCGGTTCCTTCCGCATTTCGAGATCGTCGCAGGGAAGGTTGATACGGGCTCTTCGATTGAAGCTCATTTCTGGAACATCGATCCCGCACAGGCTCCGCCCGAACACATCGATCTGACATGGCGGCAATTCCCTGCGCGCGCCCAGGTAGTCGAGTATGCCATCCTTGACCGGCACTTGCTGAATGACAGCGCGCCCACCGTAAAGCGGTGCGAGCTGTTGCTCCGCAGGGTTCTCAGCCGACTGAGTTGAGCGTCTGCTATGGGTCGAAAGCAGACGTTGCTTTATGTACGCGTCGGTGAGAAGCGGCCGCAAAGGACCGCTTCCCTTCGGTAAGATTTCGCAAGCAAAAGCGGAGGTGACTTCAGGCTAGCCAATAGCCTTGATTATAGCCTGCAAGAACACCGGCATGTCCAAATCCGATGATGTCGATCTCGCCGTCATTGTTGATGTCGGCAAGTTCACGATGGTAGATGTTGTCGCTCGTCCAACCTTGATTGGCACCGAAGTTCTGCATGTCGAAGCGCGCCGGTGCGAATGATCCATTCGCTTGCCCATAGGCCACGAACGTCCCGGCAATCCCGAAACCCACGATGTCGGCAATGCCATCACCATTTACGTCGGCGGCGTCACGGGCGAAGCTGTCCTGGCTTGACCAGCCTTGTTCCTTGCCGAAGTTGGCAAGGGCCAGCTTGGGGGCGTCGAAGGTGCCGTCGCCCTTTGCGAGGGCTACAAGAACGCCCGCATACCCAAAGCCAACAAGGTCGTCTCTGCCGTCGCCATTGACGTCCGCAACCAGGCGGTGGAACGAGTTGTCGCTGGTCCAGCCCTGCTCTACTCCGAAGTTGGCGATTGCCACCTTAACCGCTTGGAACGTGCCGTCGCCGTTGCCGAGCGAGACCAACGTACCAGCGTAGCCGAAGCCGATCAGGTCGGCCTTGCCATCGCCGTTTACGTCGCCGGTGGTCCGGGCGAAGCCGTCCTGCGTGGCCCAACCCTGATTGGCACCGAAATTGCTAATCCCGGTGACCGGACTGGAGAAGGAACCGTCCGCGCGTGCCAAGGACACCAGCGTGCCTGCAATCCCGAACCCAACGATGTCGGCACGGCCATCGCCATTCACGTCGGCCAGCTCGCGGTGAAACTGGTTGTCACTCGACCAGCCGGAAGCTTGTCCGAAATTGCCGATCGCTAAGCCAGGACCTGAGAAGGTGCCGCTCGGTGAACCTAACGAGACCAGCACGCCGGCCTGCCCGAAGCCGACGATGTCGCTGAACCCATCGCCGTTCACGTCCGCGATGTGGCGCGGGTAGAGGTTCTGGCTTGACCAACCCCCCGCACCTAACGCGAAGTTGCTGACAAGGACGCCCGTTGAACTTGTGAATTGGTTTGTCAGGAGGGTCAGCTGCACGCCTCCAGTTGCAAGCGCACTCGCGACGAAAGCGCCGCTCACGGGCGACCCAAAGCTTAAGCTTCCGCCCGTATAGGTCAGCGTTGAACCGGTCAGGTTAAAGGTGAAGTTTGCGAGCGATGCATCCGAGATCACTATCCTGTCTCTTGGTGAGAAGTCGGTGATAGTGTCGCCAGTGAGACCAGCCGCGGTATCGATGAACGTGTCTCGTCCGGAGCCGCCCTCAAGCAGGTCCACCCCTGAACCGCCGCTCAGCGTGTCGGCTCCCTCACCTCCAGTTAAACGATCGAGGCCGTCCCCAGCGTCGAGCACATCGTTCCCATCCTGCCCGAAAAGCAAGTCGGCGCCGGTGCCACCAAAAACAAGATCATCACCGGACCCAGCCACGAAAGCGTCGTCGCCCGCCGCACCATAGATGCGATCCGCTCCCTCGCTGCCGATGACGTAATCTTTATGCGATGTACCCTCATGAACCCCGTTCACGTCGACTGTCGCGTAACGTGGAACCAAGGCGAATGGCTCACCGAACAAGAGAGGAGAAAGGTAGGGGAGAACACCTGCCTTCTGTGCTTGGAATAGAAAGTCGAGCGTCCGAGCCGGCGTGATCCGGTCATCATAATCGATGAAGTGCTCGTATCCAGGCCCTGGCCGCGGTCCGGTACCCAGATGGTCCATCGTAAGGACCGAAACGCCGTTATCGACTAGGAAGTCCAGCGCACGGGTGTCCCCGGCTATGGCACGTGAACCAGGGCCGTACGGGTTCGTCACTCCACTGCCGTCCCAGCTTAGGAACGCATTCTGATAGTACCCAACGTCGATGTACTTCGCGAGGTCCTGGAAATACTCGTGAGCGTCAGGATCAAGGTTGGCTGATACAATGAAGGATTCGCCGTACTTGGATTTGGCGTAATCGCTGATCGACCGGAAGAGCTTAGCTACTTCTGCTCGCAGGAAGTTCTTGTCGTAGCCCAGATTTGCGTTAAGCCAGGTCCAATAAGGCGTCATGACGTCGAGCATAACGCCATCGAAGTGCTGGCTCGCAACAAGATCTATCTTCTTCTTCTGCTCTTCAAGCCAGCTTGGATCCCAGTACTTGGCGACGTAGTTGTTCCAGTCTGCATTGAATACTCGGGTGTCTACGTAACCCGGAAGGCCACTGATGCCTGCATCAATCCGGTAATCACCGTTGAGATCCCATGCCGCTTTGAAGGATGGATCCCACCCACCAACGGCGCCGAATTCTGATGAATTTACGTATGCAACGATAACCTTATCCGCCCGGTCGGGGAGGATCGTGCCAGGCCCAGCCGTCCAGTAAACGCTTGTCCTTAGGAAATTGACCGGGAGATCAACTGTCGTTTCCCAAGGCGTATAAGCCTCTAGGTGGCTAGTGATATTGTGCACCATCGAGATGGTGTCTTTACTGATCTTCACACGGTCAGCGAAAGACATCGCAACACCGAACGGCACAAGTGTCGAGACGCCGTCGCCGATGACTAGTGTTCCGCCGGCGGCAATTTCCAGACGGTAGGCGGTTCTAGCCGCAGGGAAAACGTAGTCAGACATGAGCCCCCCTCGAGATGCGATCGTCACCTCAAGTTGGTAGCTAAGCCAAGACCTGAAGCCTGCTCAAGTGGGTTTTTGATCTCCAGCAACTTTTGAGGCTGGTTCGGACATGGAGTCCAGCGAGAATGCCCTCACAATGCGCTGCCGCAATTTGCGTTCCGATTGTCCGCAATGGGTCGAAAGCGGACGTTCGATCCCGATGCCCGCTATGGGTGGAATGCAGACATTTCTTGCGTTTCTTGCATCGGGTCTAAAGCTGACCCGGCAACCACTCGATGGCGTCAAGCGCATCATCGCGTGCAGTCCAAGCACTATCGAAAAGACCCGAAGTGTAACTCTGGCTCCAGTAGCCCTCGACGGCTCCATCAGGCCGCAAATCTACATACAGGTATTCAGCGTATTCGAACCGACCATCTGCTCTTTCGCGGAGCGCCCATCGGCGCTCAGCGTCGGTGCTGACTGCCGTCTCTACTATTCTGCCCTCGTCGGTCATCCGCCGAGAATGCGACGTGGCTGGAATGTCCGCAATGGGTCGAAAGCAGACATTAGCCTGGCAGCTGAACGAGCGACCGCTTCTTAAGCTTTGCAGCGAAAACCCGGCGGTCACTCTGAAGGCGACCTCCAGACGATCGAACTCTTTCGCGCAGCCTTCCGCTTGTGGTGGTAAGCAGAACGGCCAGTTTTGGGTGCGAACGGTTGGATAGCCGACGTTCGTGCATGCGACGCAAACGTCGGCTGCGCGCCTATGGCGGATGCTGCCGCGCTATCACCTCTGTCCTTCGAGCCCACACTCGGCGCGAACGCTAAGTGACTGCACAATGACGGACCCCGCACAAGTCAAGTTATCGACCCGGCCCCGCCGACAGGAAGGCTGGTAGGAAATTCATCATGGCGCGAATGTGCGGCGCGCTTCGGATGCGTTCGTGCGTGACCAGCCACGCTGTCGACCGCAGTTCCGCTGGCGGCGGCATAATGCAGGGGAGAAGATCGGGATCGCCGCTGAAGAAGGCGCACGGCAGGACGCTGATGCCCAGGCCCGCCTTGACGCTGGCCGCTAGGTTCTGAACTGCATTGGCCCGGTAGCGGACGGGCGAGCTCGGCGCATTCTGAATCAACCAGCGCATGGCCGGCAATGCCGCCAGGTTGTCCTCCCCGCCGATCAGGACATGGCCGTTCAGCGCCTCCAACGAGGTGGGGTGACCGTGAGCATCGGCGTAAGCGCGGCTGCAGAACGGCGTCCAGTCGGTTTCTCCGATCTTGCGGGAAACGAGCGCTCCGGTTGCTGGCCGCTCGCCCGCGCGGATGGCGATATCCGCTTCACCCGACGCGAGATCGAGCACCTTGTCGGTGACGAGCACCTCCACCTGCACATCGGGGTGGAGGCGCGAGAAGCGCTGCAGCGCAGGGCCGAGGGTCAGGTTGGCAAATACGTCGAAGGTTGTGAGCCGGATCGTCCCCGAAAGGTTGCGAGTGTTGGCGTTTGCCCGGCCCCAGAACCGCAGGGCCGACGCCTCGACATGCTCGGCTTCCACGAGCAGCGCCCGGCCTTCCTGCGTAAGGCTGTAGCCCGTGCGACGCCGGTCGAATAAGGTCACACCCAGCGCTTCCTCGAGCGCCGCGATACGCCGCGCAACGGTGGGCTGGCTTTCGCGCAGGGCGGTCGCCGCCGTGAGCGTGCTGCCGCTGCGCGCCACTGCCAGAAAGTAGCGGACCAGGTCCCAGTCGAACATGGCGTATTCTTCAAACCTGAAGAACCGTTTGGCAATCCTGTCGATTGCCGCTCCCCGACCGCGGCCCGTATTCCGCTTTCAACAAAAAGCGAGGAACACCAACATGCAACGTCACGATATTTACGGACCGATCCACAAGGCGCTTCGGGCAACTGCCGGCCGTTTGCTGGCGCGGCTAGGATCGACCGATTTCTCGGATGCCGTCGAGGTTAGCAGCATCCTGACTGCGCTGCGATCACAGCTCTCAGTCGGGATGCGCCACCTGCACCATGAAGATCTGCACATCCATGCCGCACTGGAGGCCCGCTCGCCCGGCTCGAGTGGGCGGCTGGAGGCCGACCATCACCATCATGAGGAGGCGATCGCTGACCTCGAGCAAGTGATGGCGGTAATTGAAAAAGCGTCGGGCGCGGAACGGCAAGTGCTCGGTCGTCAACTCTACCTCAGCTACGCCCATTATGTCGCCGCCGACCTGGCGCACATGCATGAGGAGGAGACGGTGACCATGCCGCTCCTGCATTCCTTGTTCAGCGATGCGGAGCTGATGGCCATCGAAGGGGCGATCGTTGCCTCCATCCCGCCTGCGGAAACGATGACGATCATGGGGGACATGATCCCCGCCATGCATCGCACCGAACGCAAGCAGTTCCTGTCCTTCGTGCAGGCTGGTGCGCCACCCGAGGTCTTCGCCATGCTTCTTGAGGGTGCGGCCAAGCCAAACCTGTCACCGGCGGACTGGTCCGACCTGACCGAAGCTTTCGGCATGGCGGCTTGAGGCCGGCTTCCCTTCGCGAATGCCAGTCAAGGAGGCTCTATGATCTACCACCTGTCGATTGCCGCCATACAGCCGCGGCGCGTCGCCGATGTGCTTGCCGAATTGTGGAACGGGGAGGTTTTCCCGTTCCCGGCGGTGGCAAAGGGCTCGTTCGCCGTTCTAGCGGGCGACGACCGCAATTCGCTCATCGAAATTTATCCGCTTGGAACTGAGCTCGTACAGGAACCCGACAGTTCGGACGCGGGCAGTCGCCACAATCCGGGGGCAAGCGGCCGTTCGGCGACGCATGCCGCGATCTCCTCACCGCTGCCCGCAAGCGACGTCCTTGCGATCGCCGAGCGTGAAGGCTGGAGCGCGAGATATTGCAAGCGCGGCGCCCACTTCGGCGTTCTCGAACTTTGGCTTGAGAACCTGACCATGGTCGAGGTGCTAACCCACGACATGCTCTCCGAATATCTAGTCACGATGCAGATCGGGCATTGGCGCGCAGCCTTGCGGAGTGGGCGCCTAGCTTAAGCAAGTGGCTGGGACGCGATCCATTGTGCGAAGGAGCGGCCGCCCGGTAGTGGAAAGCGGAAGGGCCGTTCTCGGGACTGCACTCGCAAAACGCAGACATCCGCCCACTAAAACCTTACCGCCCGCTTCGCGCTCATAATTGGCAGTTTTCTGCAGTGTTATCCTGCGAAGCGACAAAAATGAAGGTTTGCAGGATAACTGGCGGAAAACAGGCGTTTTGCTAAGAGACCTGTCGGTCTCGAGTGGCCCCTTGCTCAGGCCAAGCCTGCTTCCCTGCAGATGTCTGCGTGGGGTGGAAAGCGGAGCGTCTGCTTCCAGGTGGCGAAGGCGGATAGCGGACGCTCGTTCATGTGGCGCGATCGTTGGCTAGCGCCCTTGCAGCCGTACAGCAGCGCTCCGCGGCCGCGCGAGCGGACGTCCGTGCTTCCTCGGTGCATTACTTGGGTGAGACATGGTGACGCCCTGAGCGTATATTGAGCTTCCACGGAGGAGAGCGACTCATGCGACTGCTGCGTCTCGCCTTATTGGCGGTGGTGTTAACAGTAGGCACAGCAGGTCATTCGCAACCTCCGGCTGAGCAAGTCCATGCAAGCCTCAGGTCCGGTGAGCATCACGCGGTGATAAACGGCGTCCGCCTCTGGTACCGAGTTGCTGGCCGCCCCAGCGGCATCCCCTTGATCTACCTCCACGGCGGACCTGGACAGGGCAGTCAAAGCTTTGCCCGCTTCGCGGGCCCTCACCTCGAACGTGATCATCGCATGGTCTATCTAGACCAGCGTGGCGCCGGTCGTTCTGAGCGGCCGTGGGACAAGGTATATTCGATCTACCTGCTGGTTGAAGATCTGGAGCAACTTCGCCGGGCTTGGGGCGTGCCGCGCATAGCTGTCATTGGACATAGCTTCGGCAGTGTCCTCGCCATGGAGTATGGCGCCAGATACCCTGACCGGGTTTCGCACGTGGTGCTCGCGGCAAGCGTCCCGGACGTTCAAGCAGCATGGGAGGTTCAGTGCTTGCGGCTGCAGCGTACGGATCCGGCAGCATACAGCCGAGCTGTGGCCGCCCAGAAGCCAGGTCGATCCGCGCGCTGCAACATGACTGGAGCTTACGACGGCGCGCAAGCTGGAGAGATGATGACGTCTTTCATGTTCCCCAACCCCTCCACAGCTCAGCTGCTGAAAGCAGCGGATGAGGAGGGAGGGCTGCGTAACACCGGCGTGGTGGGCGACGCCATCTTCAGCCAAGGCTTTCTGACTTACCGCTTTAGCAGAGCCGCGGACCTGCGCGTGCCGTTGCTGGTAATCACCGGCACCCGAGATTTGCAGGCGGTCGCCGAGCCACAGCGGGTCTTGGTTCAATCGGTGCGGAACGGGCGTATGCTGGAGTATGACGGCGCCGGACATTTCATGTGGGTCGAGCAGCCTGAGCGCTTCGCCCGAGACGTGAGCGCATTCCTGCGCTCGCGTTGAGAACCCCGCAGCGAGGCCAATGACGAGGCAGCGGTCCGCCCCAAGGGGGGAAAGCGGAATAGCTGCTTCCCGGCCCAAACCCGTTAGAGGCGGACGTTCGTTCAGCTCGAGGGTCGAGGTCCAAACCCGCGCGTTTCTGACTTTCAGATCGAACGTCCGCTTTCGAACCCCCGGGGGACAGCAGCACCAAGGCGTTGCGGAGGAGCCTAAGGGCTGCGCTCGCGCTATTGCCTCTGGGCACTTTGGCCCTGAGGCGACCCCTCCCGTGACGTCCGCCGTTGCCACGGCCAGCAACCTTCGATCTCGGTCTCGAGCGAGAAGCTGAGAAAGGTGCGAATGAGCACGACAATCGCCAGGAGACCAACGCTTGTGAAAGTGAGAGGCGCCGTGATTGTGCCGATGATGTCTGCTCCGACCAGCAGCTCGAGCCCCAGCAGAATGCCTCTGCCGAGATTGGCTCGATACCGCTCGTACCCTTTTTGCCAATCCTTGCTTCGCCAGCCGTCCCTGACGAACAAGAAGCTAGCCAAAATCACGCCGGCCAAGATGGTAGCGACCCCAACGAGTTCGAGCAGCTTGGCAACTTGTTCGATGTATGGGTGAACCAACTCCATAGCGCGATAGCGCCGCTCTGCCGCGAACGTTCCTTATCGGCACCTCGTGCTTCGTGATCAGTTATGCTCAGGTACCATGGACAGGTTCTTCACCCGCATCGCGACCACTATCAGCACAGCCGCCGGTCAACCGCAGGCTTTTTTGCTGGCAGTATTAATGATTCTTGGCTGGTCAGTTGCCGGCCCGATCTTCCGATATTCCGACACGTGGCAGCTGCTGCTGAACACGGGTTCCAGCGTCATAACGCTGCTGATGGTGTTCATTATTCAGAATAGTCAGAATCGCGACGCCGCCGCCATGCAGGCTAAACTCGACGAATTGCTCCGATCGGTCCGTGAAGCGCGTGCGGAGTTTATCGGTATCGAGCATCTCACTGACGATGAGATCAAGTCCATACGCTCAGCACTGGAGCGTGAGGTGGGTAGTGACCCAGGCAAGGCTGGAACGGCAGACGATAGCGTTGATCAGCTGCTCGAACGTTTGAAATAGGCCACCATTGCTTGGACTGCAGGGTGGAGCGAACGGCCGTCGTCCTCCAAAGCTAACATCCAGCCCCGCTTAGCTTGAGCGACGATAGGTGGTGGGAAGCGGAACGGCGGCTTGCGGGCGCCGAATAGTCGGAAGCGACGCTTTTTCAGAACTCCCGAAGGGCAGCAATGCGCCCATTTCGGACGCTTACAAAGATCTGAGCTCCACTCGAAAGCGGAATGTCTGCAACGGTTGGAAAGCGGACATTCGCTTAGGCTCGCCCATCATCGGCAAATGGGACAGCTCTTCCTCAGGCGTAGCAGTAAGTTCCCGATCCGGTCCAGGTGGGTCTCGCCGGGGGCGCGCGGCTGGCATCCTCGAGGGTCACGCCCGAACTCTGGCACTTGCCTCCTCCTCGTTACACTCCAGCCGTCCAAGTTGAGTCGCTTTGCCCTTGGCCCGCTACCATCAGGTTACACGGGCCGAAAACACGCTAACCTACTTAAATACCGCCGAAAATCTCGGAAACCGGAGATGCCGGTGAAGCATTCTTGGTTGCAGGAAGGGCGGACCGGTTCGCCTCAGCGACGCCTCTGACCCCTGGGCGCCAACTGAAGGGAAAAGAAATGACACAAGAACGCAATCAAGTTCAGAGCGGCGGCGACTTCGGCCGAGCCTTCAATGCGCTTCGATCCCGCCAGGAAATCGACGGAGCCGTTCAAAGAATGAGTCAAAACCGGGTTCAGCGGGAATCGTTGACTGAGGTGTTTGCAGCAGTAGGTGCCGGAATTGCTGCCAAGGAGTGATTGGCGGATCTGCTGAGAGGGGCGCGCTTGGATCAGCTAAAGGCGCTGGGATCCCGACCAGCGCTTCTTCATTCGACATTTCTGCAGTTCGTGCTGCTGGCGGGAGCGTTCCCATGCCCATTTGGGGAGGCCCTAACGAGCAGCTGAGCCTCTGGCCTTGATCCCTTCAGATCCGCAGGCGTCGCGACTGGGCTGTTCGCACACACTAAGGAGCCAACGTTGTCACGGCAGCGAACAACGCAACACAGCTTTGACGCTGCAGCATTGTCCGAAAGTCGGGACAACACCTGACGTCCGCCATGGGTAGATAGCGAACAATAGCCGTCCACGGCTTGCGGTCAGCCCGTGCGCCCCGACAGCTGCGGCTCAAGGTGCAGATACCGCTGGTTGAAGTCACCAGCTTCGCGCATCCGCCGCCAGTCAGGGAAGCTCACCATGCGTTTGTTGCGCGTGATCAGCCCGTCTTTGTCGAGCGCCTTCAGCGTTCGGTTCACATGGACCGGAGTCAGGCCCAGAGCGTCTGCAAGCTGCTCCTGAGTCATCGGAAGCTCATAGCTATATTCATCGGTCAGATCGTGCGCTTCTAGCCGAACGGCGACCTCACAGAGCAGATGGGCGATACGAACCCGCGCCTCGCGTCGGCCCACATTGAGGACCCACTCGCGGAAGATCGACGCCTCCACTAGGATCTTGACCAGAATGGCGTGCCCGATGCCAGCACGAGAGCGGGCAAGGTTCTGGAGGTCGCTGCGGGACACAAAGGCGACTTCGCCTCGGGTAAGCATTTGCACGCTGTGATCGGCCACGTCTAGAAAGAGGCTCTGAAAGTCGAGTGCATCACCCGGGATGTGCAGGGCGACGATCTGCCGTGATCCGTCGCCGGTAAGCTTCTGCCGAAATGCGAAGCCGGAGACGAGAACGCCGCAAGTGGTTGGAGCATCGGCTTCCCTGACCGTGTAGGAAGCAGGTTCTAGGGTGCGGAGGGTGTAAGGGAGTTCGAGAACCGACTGACGGTCCTCCGCTGAAAGGGGCGCCCTTAGTTCAAGGTTCCGTACGATCAGTTCAAGCGGATGTCGAGAATGCTTCATTTGATGCTTCCGTCACTTGGGGCGGGAGCATAGCGCATCTCTCAGCCACCGAAGCCCTTTAGCTTTTCGGCGATGGCGCACCATAACATGCTGGGCTCGGTTCAACTAATCATTTGATAGAAACACCAGAACAAACATATGCTTAGTTCGTCTGCCGTGTTAGACGGCCAACATCGCCGAGCTGATCTGGGCCTCGGCGGCTGAGAGACAAACTGCGCTCCCGCCCCCGACGGTCAGGAGCAATCAGTGTCGCGCTACTTCTTCCATGTTTACGACGACATCATTGCTCATGATGAGGAGGGCCTGGAGCTGCCCAACGAGGAAGCAGCACGATTGCAGGCGCTGATTGGAGCCCGGGATCTTATCGCGACGCAGGTGAAGCACGGTTACCTCATCCGGTCCCACTGGATCGATGTTGCCGATGAGCATGGGCAAGTTCTGTTCAAGCTGACGTTTGGGGAAGCAGTCCACATCAGCGAATGACTGCCTAATGTCTGGAAGGGGTGGAAAGCGGTCATGGGCTCAGGGCTCGCGTGTTCGATGCCACAGTCTGTTGAAGCCGGGCATCATCACAACCTGTTGGGCACTAAAAACTTGGCCAGGCTCCACGCTGTTCGGAGGCATAGCCACAACGAACTGATCGCCCTTTCCGACGCTCATTCTTTGAAGCTGCGCGTCAGGCGCGCCAAGGAGATCCCAGCCTAATCTGGGTCGGTCCTGCGAGGCATCTGTGAATGGCCTCGACCAACACCTTGTCTCCGAAGAGACCTCTGCTCACCACCTGCTTGACGATGAACATGTCCACGCGCCTCCTGAACATCGGTTCTAAGCAGCTGTCGCTTCTCCGTAATGAGTGGAAAGCACACACTCACTGAAGCGCGTTGGATGGCTGCTTCTGGCCGCAAGCAGACAGTCAGTGGGCGGAAGGCCTGATCCCGACCGGCGACCCTGGAAGTGAATACCGAATGGTCTCGGGACAGGATCCGCCGCTCGCCGCGATGATCGACAGCCGCCTCATGGGTGAGCCCTCGACCCAGCAATCGAGAGCAGACCATTCTGCAGGGCCGAGATGATTGAACTCCCGATCAAACTGACCGGGACGGCCTACCAGCATAGATAGCGGCTTCGCCCTGAACCAGTGGCAAGCCATCGCAAAGGATCAAACCGTGCGAACAATGAACGAGCAGTGTAAGCCCTCAGGCGCAAAGGTGAGCGTAGCGTTGGAGCCCGTCCTGCGGAGGAGCCGGCTTCCAAAGCCCTCCCTCTCAGGAGGCGTCACCAAGGGGCCGCCCTGCTCCTGCCAGGTAACCTGCAGCATTTGTCCCTGCCTTTCGAGCCGCAAAAGAATTCGCCCGGTCGGCAAAGAGAGCGCTCCATACTTCGTAGCATTGGTGGCAAGCTCATGAAGAGCCAAGGCTAAGCTCAAAACCTGACGTGATGGAATGATCGCATCCACGCAGTCAATTTGCATTGCTGAAGAGCGTAGATGGAATGGCTGCAGTGCCGCTTTAACTACCCGAAGGACCTCGGCCTCTGGCTCTTCAACCCTTTCACTAAGCAGCTCGTTTGCGTCCGCCAGTGCCTTCAGGCGAGATGCGAAGAGGGTCGCTTCTGCCGTACCGTTGCCGAACGTCTGAAAGGCCACCGACTGGACTATTGCCAGGGTGTTCTTGAGGCGATGAGCCATCTCGCGCGCAAACAATTCTGAGTGCTCAACGCGTTCCTCAATGGCTGTTAGCTCTTTTGCCTGCGAGCGCCGCTCGCTTTCACGATACAGTGCCGCGGTGCCGACGAGCGAGGTGGCGATCACCGAGAACCCTGCCAGCGGGACCCAAGCGCCATCGGCTAGTCTCCAAGACTGATTGTTGGAGAACAGGTACCAACAGGCAAGCCCGCCAAGTGCCGCAGTGAGGATGCCTGCTCGCACTCCGACGAAGGTAGTCACGACTGTGGTCGCGATTACCACGGTCAGCGTTGGCAGTTGTTGTGAGTTCAAGGGCAGTGTCCAGCGCACGAGAACAGCAAGACCTGCCGCAACGACACCCACAAGGATCTTCAGCCAAAAAGGGCGATCTTGGCTGCGGCGAACGCGCCGTTGCACGGCATGGGCAATCGTCCCACGCCCTTCACCTTCGTTCTGAAGACTTAAGTTGCCCCGGTTGCTCACTGCTGTGTGTGATCGCAGGTAGCTTACGCGTTCGCAACGTTGCTGATGTCGCTTTTCGGTCAGCGGGGAGAATCTCTCTGTAGAAACGGCAGCGAACCCTTGCCTGCTTGCTAGTTCTTGCGTCTTCCAATGCTCGACCGTCATAAAAGATTGATGCTTACCGAGAAGTTCAGGCTAAATCTTCAAACCCTCTTCAACCAAATCTGCATACTTTGCCCGGCGGGGGGGGGGGCGAATGGAAGAACTGCATCGAAGAGCTCCAACATGCCATGGGCCAACGTAGCCGCTGCCTTGCGAACCAGAGAGAGCAAGCGCGGTCGAGACGCAGAAGGCAGCGAACGAGTTAAGGATAGAAGGCGTAAAGTGCCGCGCATCGAATTGTCGCAGGCTGCTTACCTCATCACACAAGATGGCCGTTCCATCCACGTGAAGTTCTTGGATCTCTCCTGCGAGGGTTTCAAGATTCGGCACAGCGACGACCTCCTTGAAGGTGACCTCGTAACCATTGTTTCAGCTCGTGGATCGAGAGCTCAAGGTGAGATCAAGTGGGTCGCTGATCGAATGGCAGGTGGAATCTTCGTAGAGCCTCCGCCAGCAGTCTCCGCGTAGGAGACTTGCCTTAAATACGTGCTCCAGATGCTGCCAGAACATCCAGCGCTAGGCTACTGGCGCTACGATGTCACCGAAAGCGTCTGTCTTGCATGCTGCGCTGCAGACGAGACCGTTGCGAGCTAAGATGGCAAGGAGCCAAGCGACGATCGCAACCGCATTTCCAATTTGGGGAGCGAAACTGGGAAGAGGCACGAGCGCCAATCTTGATGTGACGCGCCTTATCTGCACGGAGGTCTGCTTACGTGCAAGCGGCGAGCAACCTCTAACGTCAAAGAAGGGGGCGAAGCAGACGGACAGCGGACGTCCGCAATGGGTCGTAAACGGAACGTCGGCAATGGGTGGAAAGCGGACATTCTCTCTTCACCTTCGCAGAGTGCCGAGAGTAAGTCTGGACGCGCCGCCGTCGCGGGTCTTCTCACCGAGCTTAGTGGCGGGGGTGGATAGGAACATTAGCGCTGCACCAAGCGCTTGAGGTTAGTACGAGCGGACTCTTGGGCGCAGCTCTCGCCTAACCCGAACGGAGAGCGCCTTTGCCTCGGTACTTCTTCCACACCTCGACCGACGCTCGCATGACCGATGACGAGGGTTACGAGTGCTCAACTCCCGCCGATGCGCGCCGAATGGCTATTAGAACCTGCAGTGAGTTGATCCACGGTGCGTAAGACACCTTCTGGGGCACGCGCCCTTGGGCTGTCACAGTCACCTTATAAGGCAGGAGTCATCATGTACGAGATTGCAGTGGACGGCTTCGCGTCGGGCGCTGACGAGTAGCTCTGCATGCGGGCCTACTGAGTCTCGACTCTGAAACAGATAGGTGCGACAAGTGCTTATCGTTGGACGACTATCTAGCACCCTAACGACTGAGAGACATTCGTCGTGCTCCCGCTATCTACAGGGGAGCCTGGCATGTCCGAAGATCTCAAGTACTACCAACAACGCGCTTTGGTGGAGCGCAGTCGGGCGAAGGACGCTCCAAGTCCGGAGATTGCCGGCGTTCACGACAGGCTGGCCGACCTATACGAAGCCCTCATTGCTGGGACTCCGGTCCTGCCTGAAGAGCCTGTCGCGCAAGACCTTGCGCCTGCTCTTCATACACTTCCGCAAGCTCAATCAGGCACGCTGCGATAAGCGGGTCATCGGTCCGCTCGACAAGCCTACGGTACTCGCGAGCCCTGCGCTGATATTCTTCAACTAGCCCCTGCATACCGCCATAAGTCCGTATGCGGGGGTTTCGTTCCTAATGCTTCTCAGGCGTAGCGCTTGGCGGCCATGCCTTGGCCGATACCTGAGCTGCTTTTTAGCGACAGGGGCCACTTAGATCGCTGCCGGACGTCTGAAGAGAATGTCCGCTTTGGGGCGACAGCGGACATTCCGGCGTGAGTGTCAGGAATGGATGGATAAAGGACATCAACTCACTTGTCCGGGTCGGCCAACGATCCCATCGCCTTGATGGTCACGGTGATGGGATCGCCACCCTGCCCATAACCATACTGCGCTCCTGCTCGGCGTGGCCTGAACCTTCAGGCGGGGCAGGGGAAGCGCTTGGCAATAAGGTGGCGCATGCCATCGGTGGTGTTCATGGTGCGCGCCTGCGCCGGGGGAATGGCGCGAAGCTGGGCGAGCAGCTGCTGGGCACTGAGCTGATACTTCTGGCCCTTGACCGGGCAGAAGGCCTGGCGGGCACCCGACTTCTTGTTGGCCTCATATTCCGCGATCACGGCCTTGTTCGCGGCCTGCATTTCGTTCTGCAGCAGCTTAATCTCCCCGCGTGAAAAGAGCGCCAGCGGGCCCTTCTTCTCGAGCTTGGTGCCACGTTCCACGAAACTCTGAAGAGGCATCTTCTGCGCGGCTGCGGGCACCGTAACCAAGACCCCAAGGGCCAACCCGAGTGTAAGCAAACGAACCATGAAAAACTCCCCGGCGCTCGCCGGTCAGCGCCGGCACGAATATTTGCTGTAGCACCAGCATCATGGCGGGATGAAGGCTCATCCGCTCGCCTTCGTCACGGAATGACTCAGGACGATGCCGTCACATTCCGGATCCAAGCGAGGCTGCTGAGAGGATGAAGTTCGGTCGGCTGTCGGGGGACAAGCACCGGTCCGCTTCTCATGTAGCTGGGGCATCTGCTGGCCAGAGGTGTGGTGCCAAAGAAGGGGCTGCGATTGCTCCCGTAGATTTCGAGCGAATGTCCGCTTTGGATAGAAAGCGGACATTCGACGTGATCTTTGTTCGTGACTGTGAACTCAGTTCACCCGCTGCCTTCCATGCCGCAGCTTCAACTCGCGCTCGAGGATGGAACCGACCAATCGAGGGTGTGCGCTGCCAGCGGCGTTATATACCGCCGAAGAAAGCCAAGCCGTGCAGGGTGGAGAAGACGCGCCCAGTGACGGGACGCGTCTTCGTTCTTCTGCATTTTGACGCTTACATTTTGAATGTGGCACGGGCGTAGTAGTAGCGGCCCGGAATGTCGTGAATTGCTTGACTAAAATTATTGCTTTCGCACGACACGCAGCCCGGCGTTTTTACATCAAACAGGTTGTTTACTCCGGCCGCGAAGCCCAAGCCGCGCGCAAACGCTGGGCCGTTCAGACGCATTTGCACGTCAGTGTAGAATACTGACTTCAGGATGCCAGTGGGCTCCCGAAGTTTGCTGACATATCGACCGGTGAGCGACGCGCCGAACGGCGCGAGATCCCAGTCTAAGATGGCGATCGACTTGCGCTTGGGGAAACCCTGCGCCGGCGAGCCGACCTGCGTCCCGGCGCGCGCAAGCAACTGGGTCCCGCTCGGCCCGGGCACGAACACGTCGTACTTGCTGAGGAAGGTGTTGTTCCAGCTGAAACCGAAGCGTCCGGCGCGAGTGTCGATGCCCCGGTGCGAGATGTTGAGGTCGACGCCGCTCGTTTTGATGGCGGCGATGTTCTGAAGCAAGCCTTCAACCTCAGTTAGCTGGCCGTTCACGCGAGTGATAAGACCGCACACGGACGGATCGTTGGTCAGCAAGCAATTGAGCAGGGTCGTCGCTCGCGGGATAGCTTGAATCGCCCCTTCCACCTTGATCCGGTACCAATTGGTTTCGATCGACAGCCCACGCGAGAAAGATGGGCTAAAGACAAAGCCATAAACCCAGCTTTCCGACTCCTCTGGCTTCAACGCGCGGTTCCCGCCCGTATTGACCGAGATCTGCGCGTTCGCCTGCTGGTAACTGCCATTGGCAGGGACGCCGGCCGCAATACAAGCCGCACGTACGGTGGCATTGTTCGAGAACCGCTGCGGTGCCGCATTGCTGGCATGTGACGAGCACGGATCATCGAGCACCTCGTCGAACCGCGACTGACTTCCGAACAGCTCGCCGATCTGCGGTGCCCGAAAGCCCTGCGCCCAACTGCCGCGGATACGGAGATCCTTGAACGGCTTCCAGTTGACCCCTGCCTTGAACGTGGTGTTTGAGCCGGACGTCGAATAGTCCGACACTCGCATCGCACCGTTAAGCTCCAGCAGGTTGATCCCTGGAAGGTCGCTCAGCAGCGGCGCATTTAGTTCGGCGAAGGCCTCACGGACATTGTATCCGCCACGCGTGGGCTGCGCAGGGATGTCCGAGCTGAAGCCTGCGGACACGATTGGATCGGGATCAAAGCGACCGCGAAGCCGGCGATACTCGAGACCCACTGCCAGTCCGAGCGGCCCGCCGGGAAGTTGGAAGAGCGAACCCGAAAGGTTGGCAGTCGAGTTGAACTGCGTCTGCTCGCTGCTGTCATTCTGCTCAAAAGTCACGAAGTTGAGCATGGCCGTCGTGATCGATCCGGCACCGCCGAAGAAGTTGAAAGGCACACATGGTGCGGTGCACTGCGCGAGCGGACCAACCGCTTGTTGCAGCTTGGATGAGTCTATGTTGCCGAACATCGCCTGGTCGGCCTTGTTGCGACCATAGGAGACATTCACATCCCAGAACCAGTCACTGCCAAGCTTGCCGTCCAGTGTTGCGACGCCGTAAGCAGTATCGACCTGCTGGCTAAAGCGGCGCGGACCACCTTCGATGAACCGCCGAAAGACGGCCGACACGTTGCCATTGGCGCCGCCAAGATCGACGTTGAAGGGATTGAACGGGTTCGTGCGGCTGATGACGAGGTTGCTAAGTACCGGTGTCAGGCCTGAGGTCGGGCCAAAGCCAAACGGAAGCGGTGCGGCTTGGTTCTTGGACTCGCGCCGGTTCCAGGTTCCGCGCAGAGACAAGTTGATGTCAGGGGCAACGGCATAGCGGGCGTTGGCGAACATCCCGTACCGCTCGAGCGGGACCTGCAGGTAGTTAAACGGCTGGAAGTTGAACCGATCGGCTGGGCTGACGAATGTTCGGAAGTCTGCCGGGGTAGCGGTGCGCCCAAGCACGGGAGCGATCAGTGTGGCATTGCCGCTGACAAAGATCGACCCGGTGTAGCGACCATTGGGCGTAAAGCTCGAGCACGTTGCTTGGCACGCCGTGTCATAAGGCTCTGGGAAGGCGGAGAGGGCGCGCTCGCCGGCAAAAACTGGGTCCTGCTTGACGTAACTGCCGCCTACGACGATCCGCAGCGGGCCACCCGTCCCGTTGCCCCAGCTCAGCTGGTAGTTCTGTGTCAGGCCATCGCCTTCCTCCGCATAGCCTCCGATCTGCGCGGACGCGTTGAAGCCGCGCTGGCTGGATTTGGTGATGATGTTGACCACGCCCGCGATCGCGTCCGAACCGTAGATGGCCGAGGCGCCGTCCTGCAGCACTTCGACCCTGGCAATGGCGCTCTCGGGGATAGAGTTGAGGTCGGTCGATCCGGGCACGCCACTGGCGGATGCGCCGTTGACGTAACGAAGGCCATCGACAAGCACGAGCACCCTGCGCGAGCCGAGATAGCGAAGGTCGATTTCCGCCGCGCCGGCGCCAACACCGCCCCCGTCCGGTGGATTGCCAAGGTTGCCCGAGTTGTTGAATTTCGAACTGAGCCCACCGCCGGAACTCGGCAGCCGCTGCAGCACGTCGTTGATGGAGTTGAGCCCAGTCCTTGCGATGTCATCTTCGTCGACAAAGGTCACAGGCGCGTCGAGGTCGAGAGGGTTGCGTCGGATGCGCGAGCCGGTGACTACGATGTCCCCGGCGCTGTCGGTCGGCGTTCCGTCTGCCTCCGTCTCGACCGGCTGTCCGGACTGGCTGTTTTGAGCCACGGCCGGCGTGGCCGCGAGCGCTGCCAACAGTCCCAGTGATGCGCAGCCGGCACGCAAAATAACGGATCGCCGCATTTCTCTTCTCCCCTGTTGCGGGCAACAGAGAGCCATAGGGAGCGGCGGAGGTGAAGAGGCGCAAGGCGCCATTACGTCAGTTGCAAAGTACTGTTGCAGAAGTGTGACTATCCTTCAGAGCTGCGAACCATGTCAGGACGGGGTGGAGTAGCTGGCGCTTGTTCATGCGGTCCAATGTCGATTTTGCGCCCATATTGGTCACTGGAGGACTGAATGATGGTCGTTTCGAAGGCTCTTGTGCAGGCGGTCGCGGGTTCGAGGACATGGGGACAAAGGGATGGGAAGCGTCGGGACCTGACCAAGGCCGTTGCCGTCTCGGCTCTGTTCATTGTGCTGGCTTTCACTTATCCGCTGAGCCACTGAGCAACCCACATCCGCGTCCCATCTGAGCCGCGTTCCGGCCGAACGTCTACTTTCGACCCAAAGCGGTTCGGGCTCAACGCTTCCGCTTCCGACCCAAAGCCGACACTCAGCTTTCGCAGCGCAGAAGTCTGCTTCGGACCAGTCCAGACGTTCACCAAGCTATGTCGAGTTTCCGAAAACGAAGAGCGTAGCTGATCCTCTGCAGCGAACGGCAAATGGCACTGGACAGCCGTCATCAGACCAGGCGAGCTTGCGATCGAATCCCAAAGGTAAGGTCGTCAGCAGACCTACGCTAGTTAAGCGTTGGTGTGATTGGAACGTTCGTCATTCGAACGACCAGCGACCGGCAAAGAGGCGGCCTGAACCGGACGATCCGGACGGCCGCCTCACTCGTCACCAAATCCGCACGCGCTCTTCTGGGGGAACGTAGAGCTTGTCGCCCGGCTTGACGTTGAAGGCCTCGTACCAAGCGTCGACGTTCCGCAGCGGAGCAAAAGCGCGGATCTGGCCGGGGGAATGGGGTCCATTGATGATCTGTTGGCGCAAGGCATCGTCGCGCCACAGGGTTCGCCAGACCTGCGCCCACCCCATGAATAGGCGTTGTTCGCCGGTGAAGCCGTCGATCACCGGCGCCGGCTTGCCGCCGAGTGACGTGCGGTAAGCCTCCAGGCCAAGCAGGATGCCGCCAAGGTCCCCGATGTTCTCGCCCATAGCGACCCGTCCGTTGATCCTCATGTCGGGCAGGGTTGGGAAGGTGTAAGCTTCATACTGAGCGCCGAGGCGGCTCGCCTGCGCCTCGAACTTTGCGGCATCCTCCGCAGTCCACCAGTCGCGCAGTATGCCCTTGCCGTCCGACTTGCGGCCCTGATCGTCGAAACCATGGCTGATCTCGTGGCCGATGACTCCGCCAATCGCGCCGTAATTGACTGCGGCATCGGCATTGGGATCGAAGAAGGGCGGCTGTAGAATCGCGGCCGGGAAGACGATCTCGTTCTTGACCGGCGAGTAATAGGCGTTGACCGTCTGCGGGGTCATGCCCCACTCGGCCTCGTCAACCCGCTGACCAAGGCGATTGCGGCGATAGTTCCACTCGAACTTAGCTGCGCGCTCGACATTGCCGAACAGGTCGCCGTTGCGGACCTGCAGCGCCGAATAGTCTCGCCATTTGTCCGGGTGGCCGATCTTCAGACCGAAGCTATCCAGCTTGGCCAAGGCTTGCACCTTGGTCGCTGGGCTCATCCATTGCAGGCCATTGATGCGGTTGCGCATGGCGACACGCAGGTCCGCGACCAGCTTGTCCATCTTGACCTTGGATTCAGCCGGATAATAAAGCTTCACATAATCGCGGCCGATGGCTTCGCCCATTGCTCCTTCGGCCACGGCAACTGCCCGCTTCCAGCGCTCGCGCTGTTCGGGTTGCCCTTGCAAGAACTTCTGGCGGAACTCGAAATTGGCGTCTGAGAAGCGCTTGGACAGCAAGGGCGCGGCTTCATCGGTGGTGTGAAAGGCCTGCCAAGCTTTCAACGTGTCGAGATCTGCGCCGGCAAAGATTTGGGCCAGCTTCGGGAAGGCGGTGTTCTGCGACACCACGACTTTCTCAGCCTTGCCGATCCCAGCGGCCGCCATGAAGGTCGCCCACGGGAAGCCCGGCGCCATGGCGGCAAGCTGGGTGGGAGCGTAGGGGTTGTAGGTCTTGTCGCGGTTGCGGCTTTCGGCGCGGGTCCAGTGAGCCTTGGCGATCTCAGTCTCAAGCGCGACTACCCTGGCCGCTGCCGCCTCCGCATCGGCCCAGCCGGCCATGCCGAGCATTTGCGCGACATATTGCTGGTAGCGAGCCTTCTGCGGCGCGAACTTGTCCTGGAGGTAAAGTTCGCGATCGGACAAGCCGAGGCCCGACTGGCCCATGTAGAGGACATAGTAATCGGGATTCTTGCTGTCGTCGTTGACACCCGACCCAAAGAAACTTCCACCGAAGCTGCCCAGCGACTGACCCATGATGCGGGCCATCTGGTCCTTGCTGCCAGCCGCTCGGATGGCGGCAAGCTTGGGCTGGAGCGGCTTGGCGTCGAGCGCCTCGATCGCAGCTTCGTCCAAGAATCCGCGATAGAGTGCAGCGACCTTGGCCTGATCGCCGTCACGCGCCGGATTGCCGACCTTGTAGCTCTCGACAAGTTGCCGGGTGCGGGCTTCGGACAGATCGCGCAGGGTCGCGAAGGCACCGTACGACGAACGGTCGGCAGGTATCTGCGTGTTCTTGGCCCACGTCCCATTGACGAAGGCGAAGAAGTCATCTCCCGGCTTGACGTTCCGGTCCATGCCCGCCGTATCGATCCCCCAACTGCCCATCCGCTGAGTCTGGGTCGATTCACTGGCAGCCGTTCCACCGGAGGGCGCTTGCGAGAACAGGGACAGCATAGTGCACTGGCTATCCAAACACTCGTGATGGTCGTCGGCGAGAGCTGGCGTGGCGATTGCCAAAGCGAGCAGGGAGACGGAGAGGTGCAGCGATCTCATCGACGATCCTTTCTTCAGGTAGGCAGGGCAGCATGATCATCGCGGCGCTCTCGTGGATCGGCAAGCCGAAAGACAGATAACAGCATTCATCGGGTAATTTGCCCCCCGATATCTAACCAGCGGCAATCAGCCAGGCTGGGACGTCCCGTCGCCCAGTGCGTTCAGGCGATCACTGTGAAGTTTATTGCTCCGGGGCCTCTGCGGGGTCGACGCGCCGAACTTTCACAGCACGTGGGACTTCCTGATGGATGAAAACGGGACGCCTAACTCAAAGCTGCTGTCGCTCGGATGCGTCGGCAAGGAGTATGGCGGATCGCTGTCGCTGTGGAGCACCGTGCCCGCAAGCGGAATGTCGGCTTTCGGCCTTTGCAAGCTGGTGAACAGTTCTCCGCTTAACTAAGCACTCCGACCTGCAAGGATATGGATCTCATCCGACGTGCGGCCAGTTGTTGCCATTCTGCTCTGGCTAGTGCCGGCGCGAAGTCAGCTTGTTCACGAACCAGGCAATCCTGCGTCACATCGATTGCTCTAGAGGTCGGCTAACGTCCAAAGTTGGCAATCGCAACAGTTTGGGTCGGAGCGCGGAGAAGCGAGGGCTACGATCATCGGCGGCAGTGATCGCGCGTCCGCGATCGGAGCCCTTCTTTGGCCAGCACTCCTCCGCGCCTCGGGAGCAGTCGAGAACAATGTGCTCGGCCTTATGCTCGCCGGCTTTGAAAGGGCCAGTCCAGATTGAATGTCCGCTTTCCAGCCAGTGCGGACGTTGAACCGGCAGCAAGTAGGTTGGACCCTTCCGGCTGGCAGATCTTGGCCGCTAATGTGTCGTTTTGCTAAGGCGTGTTCTGCATCTCGGCGTCTACGCCTTTCAAGCATTCAGGCGAGGCGCTTGGTTCTTCTTGCGGCCTCGAACCCAAGGTGTGCATGCCGTTCCTCTCACGCCTGAGGGGAAGGTGGTCCTCGTCACCCTCAGTTATGCCAAGGGCTGGAGACTTCCAGGCGGGGGGCGGAAAGTCGATGAGGATTCCTCTGCGGCCATCCTTCGCGAGCTGCGCGAAGAAATTGGCCTGACTGCGTACACGGCTATCGAGCCCGTCTGCGACTTCGAGCACCGACCGGACTTTCGCCGCGGCGAAGCAACCCTTTTTGTCGTGCGCGGCGTGCAGTACGAGCCTCGCTGGTCTCTGGAGGTCAAGGCAGTGACAGCTTTCAAATTGAGCGCACTTCCGACAAGTACAGCCGCGATCACCCACACGCTCCTTGGCCTAGCTAAGCTCGGCTGAGCCTGAGTCCGCTTGCAACCTTAAGAAGACGTGGAAGCCTAGAGCTACTGTTAGCACGGCTGAGGACGCTCGCGTCGTGGTCACGGCAAGTGTCGACCTTCAACCATGCTCGACGTTCGGTGTTTGGGGTAGCTTTGTCTGGAAAGACAGGTAGGGCCCAGCACCGCCGCCGGGCCCCATGTTCTCCGTTAGCTGAATGGCATCAAGCGGCCCGGATTGGAAAGTGCTCCGCAAAGCGGCGGCGGCGCATGCTTGCACCAATTGCGCCGAAGCCGATGAGCATAAAAACCCATGTTCCAGGTTCCGGAATGGGAGCAACCTGAGCCCTGATTCCTGTGGCAATAGCTCGGTGTACTTGCGTCGTGGGATGGATCGGGTCGAAGTAGACAAACCCGTTACAAGCCGGTGCAGCACCGGGCACTTGCAGGCAGGCTCGTGACGTATCGAGTGAGGCCGGCAGACCAACGGACGTGGGGTCGTTGTAGATTGCGGTCTGGAATGCGAACAAGTCGAAGAATTGCAGGTTGTAGCCTGTCTGTGTTCCTAGACCAACGACACTCTGATCTATCGCTTGGTTCAGCCCGAAAGAGAGTTGCGTGCCGAGGCCTGAGAGTGCCGGACTTCCAAATTGGGTGACTCCCGGAATCTGGCCAATGTCGGGCAGTCCCGTAACCAAGATGTTCCGCGCGCCCAGACCGATCAGAGCGGCGAGGTTCGCGTAAAAAGCACTCACTGCCGGAGTTAGCGTAGGGGTTACTCCGGTAACCGCTCCGTCCAGTTGGGAGCGAACGTCGTTACCACCGAAGGTCACAAGGACGAGGGAATCCTTATTGAAGCTCTGACCCGAAGCTGTGAAAATCGCGAGTTGTTCGGCGAAGCTGGGACTGGCGTCTCCGACGACCTCCGCCGCCTGAGCGCCCCCGACGGCAAAGTTCATGCCGCCAAAAGAAGCCGCCGTAGTAGGTCGTCCGAACAGATCCAATGACAAGTAATCGGCAAAGTTGTAGCCGTTCGAAAACCTGCCTTGAAAGTATCCTAGCTGTGGCGGAGCAGGATCAGGACCGCCTGCAGCCAATCGCGCAGCCCGAGCATTGCCGGAGTCTACGAGGCTATCTCCAAACACAAATAGGTTGCTATAACTCGTCGCAGCTTTGCTTGGATCAGCGCCAACCAGACCCACGAGTGCAATCGCAGTGAACGCGAGCTTACGCATTGGACACCTCCTCGAGTCCCCCGCCGGTTAACCATGAGCCTGTCAACAGGGCTGGTCAACGAACACAGTCACTCAAGCATGGAGGTAAAACAGCACATCTCGGGCTAACTCACCGCCCTCTATCAAACTCAACGACAATGAGAGTGGAATTCCCGCTTTCCACCAAAGCGGACATTCAGCGGTCGGGGCTGAAGGTAGGCTTAGCGCCCATCTCTGTCATTCTGAGCTGCGCCCCCGGCACCCGTAAGCGGACATGTCCACGCTAAGGAGCTAATGTCCGCTTTCGACCCAAAGCGGACATTCAGTGCATTGGTCCGAGCGGCTGCTTGTGGCCGAAAGCCGACGATCAGCTCTCGGCGCGCAGAAGCGGCAGACCGAATATTCCGGGCAGGCGCGAACGCTCGACAAGATGAGTCTCCTGCGGCACCACCGCAAACCAAGATCGGGGGCGACCATGAAGCGACTACTTATCGCAACAGCGACATTACTGACGGTGCCGACGACTGTCTCACTCAAGCCGCACCGCACGAGAGGGAGGCTCGGGCGATCTTTGAGCGCATTGTTAGCTTCCGGTCTGCTAAGGGCCACAAGCAGGTGCCGACAATGGCCGCCTACCTAGCTGAAGCCTTGCGCGGTGGCGGCGTCTCCCCGGACGAGATCGTCATGCTGCGAAAGGGCGAGACCACGGCCATGCTAGTGCGCCTCGCAGGAAGTGACGCCACAGCCAAGCCGATCCTGTTCTCGGCTCACATGGATGTGGTTGATGCTAGACCGGAGGATTGGGACCGGGATCCCTACAAACTCATCGAAGAGAACGGCACCTTCTACGGTCGCGGAACGCTCGACAACAAGGCCGGTGTGGCTGCTCTCACCTCCACGATACTGCGCTTGAAAAAGGCAGGAGCGAAGCCGCGAAGGACGCTGGTCTTCGCTTTCGTCGGCGACGAGGAGACGGGGCTGGACGAGGCTGACGGAACAACACGACAGATCGCGGCACACTCATGGGTGCGGGACGCGGAGTTTGCGATCAACACGGATGCAGGCGGAGGTCTGATCGGTCCCGATGGCAAGCCGCTCATCTACCTCGTGCAGGGAGCGGAAAAAACCTATGCCACGTTCGAAGTAGCGGTTACAAACCCCGGGGGTCATAGCAGCCGCCCCAGGGCCGGCGACAATGCCATTGCGGACCTTTCTCGCGCGATCTTGAAGATCTCGGAATACCGCTTTCCCGTTCAGTCGAGTGCCCTCACACGCGCCTATCTTGGAGCGGTAGGCAAAGTGACGCCCGGGGCTGAAGGCGTGGCTCTACGGGCGTTTGCTGCTAGTCCGACAAACAAAGCCGCCGCCGACATCCTGTGGAACAGTCCTGAATTTGTAGGCACTACGCGCACAACATGCGTGCCAACGATGGTAGAAGCAGGCCATGCTGAGAACGCGTTACCGCAACGTGCGTCGGCAAAGGTGAACTGCAGAATATTCCCCGACGTGCCAGTGGAGCAGGTTCAACAGGAACTCACCCGCGTTGTTGCCGATCCGAAGGTCAAAGTCAGCGTAGTAGGAAAGCCGCAGCTGTCGCGTGCCTCTGAACTCACCCCTGCAATTCAGGAGGCGATCACGCGCTCAATCCGCAGCTTCTACCCAGATGTTCCGGTTACGCCGTATTTGGAGTCCGGCGGCACCGACGGCTTGATCTACCGGTCTGCGGGCATCCCGACCTTCGCGAGCTCCGGTATATTTATCAGGGCCGACCAGATGTTCGCCCACGGCAAAAACGAGCGCGTGCCGGTAAAAAGCTTCTACGAAGGAGTGCAACACTTCTACGATCTAGCCACCGACCTCGGCGGTAAATAGCCATGGCTGACCGCTTCTGGCCGTCAGGAGACCGTCGGGTATGCGCGGCGAGGCCTAGGACGCGCCCGCTTGCTCAGCAGCCTGGCTAATGTCTGCTTACGACCCTAAGCAGACATCAGCTGCTCTTAAAAGCCAGCGCTCCTATTGCCGCGCTGACAGCCAGCACAACCGGTGTGGCGAACTTGCTCTTCCATCGATACATCACCGCCAGCGCTACTGCGAAGATGGCGGCACTGACGATCAGATTAGGTGTTCGCAGGATCGACGTGCGTGTCATCTCCAATAATGTCACGGCGATCAGTCCGACAACTCCCGCCGCTACGCCCGCGAGAAACGTTTGTAGCGGCTTGTGCTCCGCGACTGCATCCAGCCGCTCGTAGAATATGATGGAGAACGCAAAGGCTGGCAGGAACATGCCAGCCGTGATTGCCAGAGCGCCTTCAAGTCCGCCGCTGATCCATCCAACGAACGTAGCGAAGATTACAAGCGGTGCTGGCAGCACGCCAGATAGGGCCAGTCCATCAAGGAACTGGCCGTCCGACATCCACCCTCGCCCGACCGTATCATTCCGGACGAATGGGATGGCGGTGTAGGCTCCGCCAAAGGTCAGCAAACCGCCCTTTAGTCCAGCGACGAAGAGAGCCAAGGCGCTTGGGGGAGCTTGCGTGACAATCGTTGTTGTTTGGGCGACCCGCGGAGCGTCTCCAGCCAGAAGTGTCCCCGCGACTGAAGCAACGACGAGCACGACCACTGTCCAGCCGTATCGACCTGTTTTAGCAAGCGCGTAGGCTAACCCAGTGGCTGGGAGAACGAGCCAGAAGCTCACTCTTGCGAGGGAGGCCGCCGCTCCAAAGAGGGCGGCTGCCCAGAGCCAGCGATCCAGAAGGATGTGTTCGCCTATTCGGTGCACTGCCCTAACGATGACTGCAAGGACCGCCGCTTGAACGCCGAAAAAAAAGGCACCGAACACAGTCCTTTGGATCGGCAAGCGCGAGTAGAACCACGCAAGAGCCAGCATTAAGATGAAGCCGGGGAGCATGAATCCTAGGCCAGCGAGCATCCCCCCGAGACGTCCCTTGGCTCGAATGCCAAGATGGACGCAAAGCTCGTGCGCCTCAGGCCCCGGCAGCACTTGCATGACTGCGAGCAGCCTATTGAAGCTGCCGCTTCCAATCCATCTCTCCTCGTCTACGAGTTCACGCCGGATCATGGCTATCTGCGCGACAGGGCCACCAAACGCCATCACTCCGAAGCGCAGGAAGCGGAGGAACAGGCCCGCATAGCTGAGATTAGGTGGCCTAAGCTCTGCTTCGTGGCTCGGCATGTTAGGCCGCGCGGCGCGGTGCGATTGGCAGCGTTGCGCATACAAGGGCATCTCGCGCGGATCGTGTCGAACTCAGAGGGAGTCGTGCGCCGCTCAAGCGCACTCGGAATCGCGTCGAAGACTGTCGATCCCCTCCCGCCACTCCCCGCTCACTGCCGGGCCGATGCCAGTTGAGCACTGCCACCCTTGTCCGCTTTGCATCGGACAGCCGCCCCTCCATCTCAATCTGGAGTGGCGCTGCGATCGAATACTCTCTTGATGAAATCAGCTCCCATGCGCAGGCCGACAGGGTCAACACTGTGACCAAGCCCCGGCGATATATGCGTAGCGACGTTGACTCCCACGCGGCGCAGCGCGTGTTCGGCTGCGTGCATTGCTGAGACGGGCACCACGGGATCAGCCGAGCCATGTATTAGGAGCACGGGGGGCGCCGTGATCTTCTGGTGACCGAGATCGGCAGCGCCGGTCAGCATGCCGGAATAGCCCAAGATACCTGCGACTTGTGCTTTACGTCTCAAGCCGACGTGGAGCGCCATCATCGTGCCCTGGCTAAATCCAACGAGTGCCAAGTCCCCATCTTCTAGTTCGTACTGGGTCAGCTTGCGATCAATGAAGGCGTCGATGGCAGGCGCGGCACTATGTGCGCCTGCTGCCAAGGCGAGAGGTGTCAATGCTGTAAGCGGCCACCATTGGTAGCCGCCTCCTACGCCGCCTCGTTGGGGTGCGTTGGGTGCAAGAAACAGCGCTTCAGGCAAAGCATGCTGCCAATGCGGTGCCAGCGAAATGAGGTCCGCGCCATTCGAACCGTAGCCATGCAGGAGGAGGACGATCTGTTTCGGGCGGCCGCCAGACAAGGGCTGCAGGCTCGAGCCATTCACAATCTTGGTCAATGCGAGTTCCCGCTCATGTTAAGCTGACCAGAACGTAATGGCATTAGCGCCGTTGCATCTACTTCGAACATCTCTGCCATAAACTGCGGTCGCCGACCGGCCGAGGGGGCCGCTTCAAGGTTGCACCCGCCGTTCTACACAGCATCGTGCAGAGAGTTCGAGAACAGTGCGCATGATGGGTGACGCACCAACTTTCAGGGCGCGTGGCTTCGGAGTTGGGGCTGCTTTGCGCCCATTCCGGACGTCCGGGTCTGCCAGACGGGCACCCGGAAGCGGACATTCGATCAGCGAGCGGCGAATGTCTGCTTTCGACCCAAAGCGGACATTCGGGTCTCTTGCGCGGAGTGGCTGCTCAGGGCTCTTCTCGGACGCTCCAAGCTGCCCGCTCATGATCCCTGAGCGGACGTTTGTAGCGGTTGTTCTTCTAGCGGCTAACAACGCTTACGAGCAGGGCGCGCGATCCTCTGCCTGACTTTGTGGCCTCTCGAAGCGAGCTACTTGGGTGAGCGCAGGACCAGAAAGGTCCTCGTCGATCGTCAGTAGTAATCACTGAACTCTTACTTCAGCAGTTTGGCTGGCTACCGCAACCCAGCGGCCATGGCGCCATGCGAAGACGTCAGTGAAGGTCCATCTTCCGCTTGTATCGCGGCCATCGACGCGAGTGACTTCGTTGCTGACGCCCTGAACAATGCCAACGTCGCCAAACACGCGGGCTTGGAGATTTTGTAGCTTCATGCTCCTAACCTCGTACCGAGCACCAAGCACCGCCTTAAGCATGGTGGCCTTGGTCCAGAAACCAAGCCAGTTCCCCCCACGCCAGTCCTGCGCATAATAAGTCTGGAGAAAGGCGCGGTCGCGCTTGATGAGCGCCTGGGAATAGGCATGTTCTAGTTCGAGCAGCGCCCGGCCGCGTTGCTCGTCAGATATGGGAGGCAAGTCGGCCTTTGCGGCGGTCGGTCGTACGGATGGCCGACTTCGAGATTGAGATTCGATCGGAGCCGACGGCCGCTCGCAAGCGGACAAGATAAGTCCCGTCGCAAGCAGTCCAACTCGTGCAGCTCTACACATGCGCAGAGCTCGGAAGAACCTTGGCCATGGCTTCGAGCAGGGTAGTCAAGCGATATGGCTTGAGAATGAAGTGGCGACCCCCGGTGCCGCCTCGAACCAATTCCTCGCTGTATCCAGTTGCGAGGATGACCGGCAGCTCGGGACGCTCCTTTGCCAGCAGCTCAGCCAGCCGCAGGCCTCCCATACCCGGCATGACAACGTCACTGAAGACAAGATCGAAAGGCATGGAGCGGATCAGCTCGAGCGCTTCTTCGGCTGAGGATGCACGCACAACATCATGACCCTGATCAGTTAGCAATGCCTCGGCGAACGCCCCGACCTGCTCATTGTCTTCGACTACTAATAGCCGCGCGGGCAAGGGTTTCGCTTGAAAGTCCTGCGTAGGGGCCTCGGGCGACTGCTGGTCCACAGAGCAGGGCAGGGACAAAGTGATGCACGTCCCTGCACCCAGCGCGCTCTCAATACGAACGTCGCCGCCCGACTGGTCAGCAAAGCCATAAACCTGGCTGAGGCCCAAGCCGGTGCCCTTGCCGGCAGCCTTCGTAGTGAAGAATGGTTCGAACACCCGCGCAATCGTGTCCTCGTCCATCCCGCTGCCATTATCAGCTATGGCAAGTTCGACCATGTCGCCGCGCATAGCCGTTGAGATTGTCAGTACGCCGCCTGTCGCCATGGCGTCACGCGCATTGCCAGCGATGTTGAGAATTGCTGACTGCAGCTGCGCCACGTCGGCTTCGATGCTGCAGCTGAGTTCGCATAGTTCGAGCACGATCTCGACGCGCTCGCCTAGGGTCCGGTCCAAGAGGTCGCGCATGTCACGGATCAACTCGTTGACCGCGATATGCTCCGGCTTAAGGGGCTGACGGCGGGCAAAGGCGAGCAGTTGCGAGGTTAGTGCCGCAGCATTGTTCGCAGCCTGAACTATGGCCTGAGCGAACTTTATGCGGCGCTTATCCTCCACCTTATCTCGAGTAAGGATGTCGGCAGAGCCTTGAATTACAGTGAGCAGATTGTTGAAGTCGTGAGCAATTCCTCCTGTAAGCTGGCCAAGCGCCTGCATCTTCTGGCTTTGCCTAAGACGGTCCTCGGCATCGGCGCGCTGTGCCATCTGATCTTCAAGCAGCAAATTGGCTTGGGCGAGCGCTTCGGCACGCTGGCTAAGCTTATGGTTGGCGCTTCGCAGTTGCGCCTGCGTAACCCCAAGGCCAGCGACTACAAGCGCCGCAATCAGGATTAAGCTGCCGAGCAGGAGGTGGCGTGCGAGCCTTCGCGCCGGTGCTTCTCGGTCGACCTCGATGAGGACAGTGCCGATTGATTGCGCTTCTACGGTGACGGGTCGAGAAACTCGAATGAAGTCATCATCGGCAACCGACGCGGAGCTCAGAGTCGGTGGAGCTTGCATCCGGTCGCGCCCTAAGCCGGCAAGCTTGTTTCCGCCTCGATCATAAACTCCAATCCATCGCACTGCGCGATATACGCGGAATGCGTCGACAGACTCCTTTGCAGCCACAGCGTCGCCAAAGTCGACGGCGGCGGTCACTGATGCCGCCAACACTTCGGCGAGACCCTCGGCTTGGGTCTGCTGGGCGCGGCTGTGATTGCCTTCGTTCTGAACTAGAACGACCAGCCCGCCAAGAACGATGAGCAGCGCAAGAAGAAAAATGACGCTTGGAAGAGAGCGCAGGTCGTGAAGACGACGCAAACTCATCTCTGCCTCACGTCGGTGGCAAGCGCGAGCAGGCGCGAGCTAATGTTGATCCCTTTGCGGCGTGCCGCCACTGCATCGATGGCGAAGCGCACGCGGCCGCTTACGACCTGGAAGTGGATAATCCCGCGCGCGCCGCCGTTGGCGGCGTCGGTGACGGTCAGCACCGGCCGATCTGCGAGCGCCGCGAGGATCTGGCCGGCGGGAAGGGTCCGGGACCCAGAAACAAACGCGATATGGCATCCGCTACTTGAGCTCTGCCCATCTATCCGGCGAACAAAGATGCGTTGTCCCTCAGCCAGCTGGCTCTCTGCAGCCCTATCCAGCACGGCACCAAATGGATCGCTCCCGAGAATACATAGCGAAATGGCCGCATTGCCAGGAGGACGCGCTGCGGACGGCCATTCTACGTATCGGGCGAAGCGAGGGAGAAAGGCGGCCTTCACCGCTGTGTCGACAACCTGCGCTGAGGCAATCTGGGGGGTACCCAGTAGCAGCAGCAAGGTTGCGAAAGCGAGGCGAGGCACTGGCTGCATCACAAACGCGTGCGCGCTCCCACTGTCAGGCTTCGTGTCGGCAGCTGCGCGGCAAAGTCGTTGTTCTCCGCGTGACTACGCTTGAGGAGGTTGCGGCCGGAGACGAACAGCTCAAACTGCGGCCGGACGGCCCAAGAGAGTTGGCCTGCTAGCTCAGTGTAGCCATCGATCACTGGTGCCTGCTTGATCTCTCCCACCGACCGACCATCGAGAACTAGCCGGAGACCCGGCGCGAGGTTGACTTCGGAGCGGGCGGTGAGCTGCCATTCGGGATCGTTGCCGATCGAATTGCGCGGGATCAAGTCGACCCTGCCGGGCTTGTCCTTGAGATCCTTCCAAAGAGTGGCGAAGCCGAGGGACAAGCGGAAACTTGCGTGCAGCTGCGCAGTACCCCAACCTTCGATGCCGTAAGTGTTGCCTTGTTTGCCGTTGCGAAGCTGGAAGCTGTCATTGATCAGCTCAGTGGTCCTGAGGTCGTCATAGCGGTTCACGAAGGCATTCAGCGAAAGGCTTGTTTGTGCAGCCGGCTGGCCCCGATACCCGGCTTCGAAGGCGATAACCTTCTCCGAGGCAAAGTTTGGGGCGGCGAGGAGGAATGGCTGGGCCTCCAGCTGTCGGTCGATGCGCGAGGGGGTGCGAACCGCTCGCGAAATCGCAGTCCAGAGCAAGTGGCGATCCGACGCCTGCCAAGCTAAGCGGACATTTGGCAAAACCTGCAAGCCGGTGAAGGTCGACCGCTCGATCTTGAGTCCGGCCGTGAGCCATAAACTCGGTGTCAATTGCCATTGGTCTTGCAAGAAAGCATTCCCGATCCATAGCCTTCGCGACGTCGGATTGAGATTAAACATGTTGAGCTTGTTGACGAACTCATCGTCCGTCGTGCGCACCCCAACCCCGGCAACCAAGCGGTGCGAACCCAGTGTAAGGTTGGCCTGACCCTCGACATCGAAGGTCTCAAGCCTGTCGTCGACCTGCGTAAAGGTTCGCTCAAAACGATCGTAATAGGCTTGAACTTGGAAGGAGGCCGCACTGCTCAGTGAGCGCGACCAGCGAGCGAGGAGATTGTGCCCCGTGGCCCCGTCTTCGCGGCCAGTGTGAACGCGGGTGCGGAAGAGGTCGCCTTGTAAAGTGACCTGGTCACGGTCGGTCACGACGTCGGAGCGAAAGCCAGTTTGCCAGCCCCGGTAGCGATCATCCGTGAGACCGATCAGCCGCGAAGGTAAACGGTCGCGGGTAGTATACTGCCCGTAAACACGAAGTGCTGCGTTGCCGCCCAGGGCAAGCCCATGTCGCAGAGCGAGCGATTGCTCATTGGCGCCGGCCGACCCTCTGGCGAGCGTGCCAAGCGTGTCCTGCGCATCGCGGCTGAGGATGTTGATGACGCCGTTCACCGCATTGGGTCCGTAGAGCGTGCCGCCCGGGCCGCTGATCACCTCAATTTGACGAACGTCTTCAAGTAAAGGCAGGTGCAGGTCCCAGAAGACTGACGCAGCGAGCGGCGTGTAAATCGTCCGGCCGTCGATAAGTGCAAGGAGCTTGTTGCTCGCCTGGATGCCGTTGAACCCACGCGCAGTTATTGAGTACTGGCTGGCGTCGCTCTGCTGCACGTTGAGGTTCGGTGCGAGGCGAAGCGCTTCCGGCAGAGTAAGGGCGCCGCCGTCCACCGCCTCGTCGCCAGTGATGACGAACAAGGCGGCTGGAACACTGCCAAGCGGCTCAACGCGCTTTGATGCCGAGCGCACCGGTATCTGCGCCAGTTCCTCGATCGAGAGGTTGGCGAGAGAAGGTTCGTCCGAAATCAAAGAATCAAACTGATCGGCCGCCAGCGCTGGCGACTGCAGCGCAAGCAGGACTGAGAGGCAGCAGAATCTTCTCGCCCGCATCATAAGCCTTACGAACTGAAGCCCCCGCCGCAGCATCATCTTCATGCGCAGCTTTGTTTCGGGCGTCAACTTAGGTCCATGGTCCGCCTCGTCAGACAACTGAGGCTAAGCAATCGTTGTCCATCACACGTCCACCCTGGAGGCTTCATGGTCCGGAACAGGATGAGGATTGTCCAAGCGGACGGTCAGCTCTCGGCCAAGAGAAGCCACTCAGCCGGCCGCAGCGAATGTCTGCTTTCCACCCAAATCAGACATGCGGCTGCATGCATACGCTTAGCCGGTTCAGGCCGTAGGTTATGTCGGTCGAGGAGCAGATGCTGCGTGTTTTTTGGCCAGCGTCGTTTTCAAGCAACGCCTGACTGTTTTCACGTTCTCTCTCCTCACGTCGTTGACGCGTGCATCTTGCGCGGTAGGTTGAAGACCTAATCAACCGGGGGGGGGGGTATCGATGAAGAAGTTGCTTATCGCCGCGTCAATGGCCGCTGTGGCTCTTACCAGCACGGCTTCGGCTGGCGGCAAGAAGACCTATGTCGTGGTCAACGATGACGTCGGCGTTCCCGTCTTCCCGTACGACATCAAGGACCGCCCATATGAGGTCATCGGGGAAGTAACCGCAGGTGTTCGGAAGGCTACGGCCTTCAGCAAGTCGCCGAGCCAGGCGAAGATCTATCGCGAGCTGTGGGAGCGAGGCGAGAAGCTCGGCGCGGATGCCGTAATCAATGCGTCCTACGGTAATGCGCATGTGACCGCTTTCAGCTGGGGTAAGGCCAATGCGAAGGGGACGGCCATTCGTTTCAAGTCGGCAACGCCGGCAGTAGCGGCACCGGCACCAGTCGAGGCCTCTTCGCCGGCTCCGGGCGGCAAGCAGTAACTTGATCCTGCCAATGTTGGTCGCGGCGGCTGTTCAGGTCGCCGCGGCGGCTCCGCCGGTGACTACATCGGCGGCGGAGCCGCAGAAAGCGTTGAGGCGGAGTGCTGTGCCTGCCTCAGCAGTGCTCAATCTGCCGAAGAACACGTTGGTACGCCTGATGGTCCTTAGCGAAGTCAATTCGCGCGACCACAAGCCAGGTCATCGGTTTAGATTGCGAGTGGATGAGGATGTCGTCGTGGGTCGGGCCACGCTCGTGCCCATTGGCGCGACTGCAATTGGTGAAGTGACTAGCGCGGAAGGCACCGGCGGAGCAGGCAAGTCAGGGCGGATCGGAGCAAGGCTCCTTCACCTCGAAGTAGGTGGCAAGCAGATCCCGCTCACCGGTGACCGTGAGAACACAGGGGGCGGCGGAACGGGTCAGGTTGTTGGTGGTGTTATCGCCTTCGGCATCTTCGGCCTCCTTATGAGGGGCAACAATGCGAGCATCAAGGCGGGAGAGATCATCAACGGCTATACGGCTGAAGACGTAGTCCTCGAACAAGGTGCGCCGGCTCGATGAGCCTCTTGTTGGTACTAGTTGCGCTGGAGCCCGTGCCATTGGCAGTTGCTCCTCTTCCGAACGCGCGAACCGAGACCGTAATGCGTGCTCAGACAGTTGTTCGGCTAATTACGACGGTCGACGTCAGCTCTCGCGGTCTTGTCCAGGGTCAACGAGTACCCCTGCAGGTGGCCGAGGATGTGGTGGTCGGCGGCCGAGTAGTCATCGCGGCTGGCACGGCGGCGGTCGGTGAGATCGAGGCGCTCTCTGAGAAGGGCATGTTCGGCAAGGCTGCCAAGTTCACTCTCCAGCCTTTGTTCATTGACCTCGAAGGGCGGCGTATCAACCTTTCAGGTCGCCATCAGGAGACCGGCCAAGAGGCCACCGCCGCCGCCGCCGTGACCACCGTCCTTACGGCTGGTCTTGGCCTGATCATCACCGGCAAGAGCGCGCGGCTTCCGGCTGGTAGCGTAGTTGTCGGCGAACTGCGGGACGACGTGCCGTGGCCTTGAGCATCGACTTTGGCGATGTCCGCTTTCCACCCAAAGCAGACATTGAAGTCCTCAGCTGAGCGGAACAGGGCATGGTGTAATCCGTTGCGCTGCTGCTCCTGATCCCCTTCAGGGCGCTCAAACTCGGCCTGCTTGGTGT